>Ga0209700_108476_pt1 | contig 13116 bp, 12 predicted proteins | sample SiratroredBW_FD_187528 | JGI IMG/M metagenome (GOLD analysis project Ga0209700, IMG submission 187528) | Root nodule microbial communities of legume samples collected from California, USA - Siratro red BW (SPAdes) (version 2) | ecosystem: Host-associated > Plants > Roots > Nodule | place: USA... | reverse complement strand
TTTATAAAAATAAACAAAAATAAATAAATTAGAAAATATAGATGAGTCTTCTTTGAATGAAAAATATTTGAAACATGATAATTTATTGGATCTTGATGGCTTAGATTTATTTTCAGAATTAAATATCTTAAAGGAGATTATAGGATTGGAAAATGATGAACCAATTGATATTCTTAATTACATAAAACAAAGTAAATTCTTTTCCAAATGCATATATAGAACAATGTTAACAATTCCAGTTGCTTCAGCTGAAAGGAGTTTTTCAAAACTTAAACTAATAAAATCTTATTTAAGATCAACAATGTCTCAAAAAAAATGAAAGGGGTTAGCTTTATTGTCTATTGAAAATATATTTTAAATAAAATTAATTATGATAATTTAATAGATAATTTTGCATCATAAAAAGCTTGAAAAATAAATTTTAGATAAAAATATCATAATTTTGATTATTTTATTAATTTAAAAAAGACCTTATTTTTTTTATTCGTTTTAGGCCTCCTAAAGCCTTGAGCCGCCACTGAAGAGGCTACACGGGAGGGGAAGCATGAAATTCGACGACTTTATTCTCACTTTGACCTTGAGGACTAGGTCAATTTCAATGGAGGAGGTATTGATACAAATAATAATATAAAGGGGCCCAAAATAAAAGTATACACATGGCAAGGGATCCTAGTGAGGTGGTAACTAATTCACATACCACAATAAAAGTGAGTAGGAGCACTAGAAGGGGCCAAAGGCCCAAGAGAATAGAAATTATACATGCTAGAAGGGCAGGGGGAGAGACAGTGTGTGGAATATGAGTCTGTTATTGAGTTCTTCATTCTCTCATCTGTTATTCTAATTTCTTCCAATATCATTATTTATTGTTGATTCTCATTTTCAAGTAATATCAGAGATTAAGAAGGAGCAAATATTGATATAGATCGTATCAGTGTACTAGGATGCTAGAATGATGTATGTTTTTGTCAACACCTTATTTCGTCTGATAAATATTAATTAGAATAAAAAATTTTACAAAATAAAAAAATAATAATAAAAGAATAAAATGTAGTTGATTAGTTAAGGATTTATTTTAAAAATAAAAAAATAATAAAAAAGGATAGAGGTTTAACTTATTCATTAATTTTTACAAATTAAAATAACAATTAATAATAAAAGATTAAAATAACAAAAAATTAAAATATAAAATAAAGCAATAGAACTTAAAAATAAGAAAAAAAAACAAAAATAATAAAAAATAATAATTAAAGAAATTGAGATTGCTTTCAAACTGTTTCTTGATCTGCACGTTCAATACATATTTCAAATTAGAAAAAAAAGACTGAGTCAATCTTTCTTCTGAACTACTTTCTTTTAATAATAAAAATATAAATAATAATAATAACAGAAAAAGATCCTCCCCACTTTCCACAATCATATTATCCCCTAAGCCACTCCTCTGAACTGAACTGCCATGATTCATATTATAAATCACTCAATGATCACTTAGGTTGTGTTTGGTTGGACTGATTTGAGGGGATTTACTGTTCAAGAAGATGGATTTGAGGGGATGAAGGTTGTTTGGTTGACCTGATTTGAGAGGATGGATGAGCAGAGATTTGCAGGATTGGATAAAGAGTGAAATTACGAAATAGCCCTTGTAAATGAAATAGAAATTATGAAATACCCTTGACTTTAGAAATTACAAAACACTCCTTTAAGTGAGTTTAGGGTTTGTAACAATATATATATTATATATGAAAAATAAACTGATTTATACCTAATTCTTCAAATAATTGATTTCAATAATTATATATATTTTTTTTATTCATAATATTTTCCTTTTTTCCAAAACAGTTATAATATAATTAATCTCCATTCAATCTACCCATACTCAATACAATCTATCCATTCATAATTATATTATTGACCTAAAATAATTAAATCATTAAAAATTGTTTACTTTATAAAAGAAATAATAAAAGTATATTATAAATATTATATTATTTTCTATTTATTCTTCTTTTTTATTTTTTATCGATGAAAATATGTTTACTTGATGTTTAATTGAAATAAATCAGAAAAAATATATTTTTGTCTCCTTATTTGATTAAATATATATGATGAAATTGAGGGGAGAAGATGCTATTTAAAGTATTTTTTATTCATTTTAAAAATAGTTTTATTTTCTTTTAAATATAAAATTATTAACACACAAAAATAAGGGGTTCACAAGTTGGATTAATTAAAATCATTATCAACCTACTAAAAAAATATCTAGTTAGTTAATTCAGTTTCTATATTTTTTATATTAAAATCAGTTTAATCTAATTTATTTTAATTTTTTACCATTTTATGTCACAAGGATTAATTAGTAATTTCAGAAATATATCAATTAAAAAAATAAAAACAAATCTATAACATCTATCAAATCAATCCCAAACTTTCATAATCAATCCCCTCAAATCTCTTCAAATCTTACCATCCATCCATTAATCCAAACAACCCTCTCATCCACACACAATCCACTCAAATCCCTTCAAATACATCATCTCAAATCCACTCCCTCAACCAAACAAAGCCTTAGAGAAGAGGAAGAGAGAGAAATATTAAGAACAAAATGCAGAGAGACAAAAAAAAAAGAGAAAGAAATACCTTTTTTTAAAGAAAGAAAGAAGTAGTTTTTTTTAAGAGATCAAGCTTTAAAGAAACAAGTTTCAGGTATGATTTTATAATTAAAAATTGACATGCATTTAAGATTTATGATTTCTTTGCTTGGTTCTAGAATGATAAGTGTTCTAGCATAAAGAAAAAAGAAAAACTTTCAACTTTTTTATTATCCCACTTTAACGCCACCATGCATGTTCCACCTTAATGCACTTGCACCATGTCACACTTTCTCTCCTCCATGAAAGCCTTCTTCCTGTAACCCCTCACTGCACCCCACTATCCAAAACACCTAAAAGCAGTTCCTAAAATCCACCAAAATTCAATTATGTTTGTCCAAAAAAAAAAAAAAACTGCACCCAAAACCATTCCAAAACAGCTCCAAAACAACCTCTATCGTCACCACCGTTGTTCCCGCATTGCCGCCGTCGCACCGTCCCGCGTCGCCGCAGCTCCTCCTTCGCCATTGCCACCGCCGCTTTGGGTTGGTAAACCTAACATGGGTTTGGAGTAAGGTGGTGGTGGCTTAGGGTTGAGGTGATGAGGGCCTAGGATTGTGGAGTTAGGGCCTTCCTATTTGCACTCCCACATTACCATAACACCCTTATTTTTTAAAAAAGAATTTTTATTTGTGTACCTCCATAGTTTAAGCTTATATTTTGCATGTTTTTTTCTTTTAGTTTTTAATAAAAATAAAAATTTAATATAAAATTTTAGAAATAAAATTTTGGGATTATTATATTTTTTTAATAATATTAAATATTAAATGGTCACACGCGTCATACGAAATTTAACATTATTTCAAGTTTTTTTTAAATATCAAATGGTAGCACGCGTCATACGATATTTAATATGAAAACTTTGGAAATAAAATAAATTTTGGGATTATTACATTTTTTTAATAATAATGTTAGATATCAAATGGCCGCACGCGTCATACGATATTCAATGTTATTATTCTAAGAATTTTTAAATATCAAATGGTCGTATGCGTCATGCGATATTTAATGTAAAACTTTGAAAATAAACTTTAGGGTTGTATATTTTAATACTTTGAAAATAAATATTTTTTTAAAATATGTACTTTTTAAAAATAAAAAATTATAAAGTTTCAAAACTTAAAAATATTCCTTATACTAGAAAAAACATATATGGAAATTTCAAAACAATCAACAAACAAAATTTATCCAAATAACTACGTGACCATGATTCTCCATTCCTAATGGAGATACGTAGGAGCAAGGTCAAACCTTGTCGGACCCTTCCAAAAATAAAAAAGATATATTTTTATTTGTTTTTATCTTCATTTTTGTCTCATTTTTTTGGAAAAATAAATATTTTAAAAATTACATTCATTTTATTTATTTAATTAAATGTACCGTCTTAGGACAGACATTGTGAGTGCTAATACCTTTTCCACATATAACTGACTCCCGAACCCATAATCTGATTTTCACATACTTGCCTTATCTTCTCTCGATTTTTCCATAATTTTTCACATAAACTATAGTGACGACTCATTTGTTTTGAAAATTAAAATAAATTTTTTTTATCCTATGTCCCCGATCCTAGTTGCGACAGTTTTTAATTGCAATATTTGAATAGATGGAAAGATAGACATACGCTTTTTGTATCATTACCATGTTAAGTTCCTATGGGATGTTTTGTAGGTTGAGACACCTCTTTTTTTCTCATAATTTTAATTCATTAATTGTTTTTCTGAAAAAAAAAACAGTTAAATTAATGTATCAAAGTTTACTCTCATTTCTAAAGTCACACTTGACTAGCACTTTATAATAAAAAGGGAGGGAAGTTTAAATTTTAAAATTTAAAACCTATATTTAGATTAATGGTTAAGATGAAATCGATGCTTAAGTCAATTTCACATGCTAGTGTTATAATTATCCTACGCGCCTTTGTTTTAACTTATTTTTGTAAAAATTTAATTAAACTTCGAGTAAACTTTATTGACTTCAAATGATCATTACTTCCTTATCTTCCAATATTTACACTCTTAGTTTTATTGAGCCTAATAAATCTAAATACAAAAGTTAATTTATGTACCTAGTTTATGAATGAAAGAAAATATAATGAAAATGAATTTTAAATCTAAAAGTTATAACAAGTAATTTTTATTCTACAAACAAACATTTTTATTTATTTAAAACTAATAAAGATATTTCATTTCATGTATTTTTAAAAAGAGCTACCAATATAATTTTAAATACTTGATATTAATAACTTCAAACATTTCTAATTTACTATTTCTTCGTCACTTTATTTTATGGAATTCAGAAATCATGGAATTGTGGTCACTTTTTTCCAAGATTGATTGATAACAAAATTAACAACTTTCGTCCATATTAGGAAGACATGTGAGCTTCTTATCATCACATTGGCCTTCTACCATAGCTTCCATTAAGCTCGGTGAAATAAGGGGTCTTTCGTCTCTATTCTACTTTATCCTTTCTGGTGCATATATATATATTTTTAATTAGAATAGATGTACATATTTTATTTTAAAAATATTATAATTTTATTTCAATAATATATGAATAAAGATAGATTTTAAAGATTTAATTGATTTTTTAATCAATTAATGTTTAACCTGATTTTAGGTTTTAGAACTATAAGTTGTTATAAAATTGTGATATAAAAATTATCATAATCATAAAATCAATATTTTTCATTATTTAAAAAATTCAATAGATTAATTTAATTAGGTATACATTTATTATAAATGCTTTTCATTATACTTATATTTTTAAGAATTAAAAAATGTTAAGATAGAGATAAAATAAATAAATTTGAAAATGATGAAAGACACAATTTTTTTTTTTATAATAAATATATACTTCCATCCATTGATAAAATTAAGTGGAAAAAGAACAAATATGATAATGATAAGTAAATCAACCTTTATTTTAATAAAAAATAATAGATTTTTACTTTCAATTGAAGAACCCTAGTATTGGTGTTGTGAGCAGAGCAAAAGGGAGTGAAGAAGAATTTGCAGAGTTAAATCAAAACATCAACAATGGGTGAAAGTAAGAAACGAAAGAGACGCGGAGGCCAAAAGGGTAAGGAGGAGAAACACCCTATTCCTTCCCCTTCTGCTAAGCGCACAAAGGTCAAAGAATCCTCGACTTTTTTGGAAAAGGTAATGCATAACCAAAACACAACCTTTTTTATTTGTTAAATTTGTGTTCTTTTTTTCTGGGTTTGATGAGAATGGTTTGTTTGTCGCAGATGCGAGCGAGGTTGTCTGGTGGGCATTTCAGGATGATCAATGAGAAGCTCTACACTTGCACGTATGTTCTTTTCTATTGTTTGTTCGCCGGTTTTATTTTCTTCTTTGATTTCTGCACTTTCAATGCTTTTGTGCCCTGAAATTTAGATTCTTTGTTATATGTTGTTTGTTATGTTGTGGCATGTGTTTTCAGTGGGAAGGAGGCTCTAGATTATTTCCAGGAAGAACCATCGCTGTTTAACATGGTAAGGGCTGCTTTAATTTGCAGTCTTTAGATAAAAAAATAGCTCATTATTTCTTGTGTGATTGAACCAACGTTGGTTGCTGTCCAAACATATCACCGTGTTGAATCTAAGGCCAGGCCCTAGCCTTCAATGGAAGAACATTAAACTGAAAGGTTGTGAAATTGTAGACTCCAGAAATTTAATGACCTGTTTTTGTTGTTTAAAGTGCAAAAATGTATGTTGTTATTGATATAAAGGGCTAATTGAACTCATTCTCCTTGAGGTTTATTCAAACTTTGAACGATTACATTACATTGTCCTAGCACAGTCCTTGTAGTTCTTGAGACATAAGAGAGGTTTCTGTTAGTGGGAGCAGTATATTATATAAAGTAAAAGAGTTTTGTGTAGAGTCAAAGAGGAGAGGGGTTTTGGTTGAAGTTTCATTAAACTGGATTTGAAGTTCACAGAGCAATTAATTTTTTGGGTCAGATTTTTTAGTGATTGAACTCCATAACCTCTTCTTTGTTAGTTTTGTACTTGAAACTTGCTTCAATTTTTCTGGCATGGATTTTAATGGTTTCTATAGACCATTCTTATTATTGTCTGTCTCAATTTGTCTTTCATTTATCTGGCTAGTATCATGCAGGATACCAATCGCAGATGTCCAATTGGCCTGAACAGCCGGTTAATGTAATCATCAAGTGGCTGAAAAAGCAGAGCCCTTCTTTTGTTGTTGCTGATTTTGGTTGTGGTGAGAAGTTACTCTGATCTTATTGGAAAATTTAACTTTTACCTGATGTCTAAGTTCTTTTTCTCATTTTTAGTGCCTTAATGTTTCTATTCTAGGGGAAGCACTCATTGCCAAAAGTGTGAAGAATAAAGTCTTCTCTATGGATCTTGTCTCCAATGATCCAAATGTAATTGCTTGTGACATGGCAAATGTATGTTTTCCTTCTTGTAATGCTGATAGTTGTGCACATTGGAAGTTACTTTCATAGCATTGGACTGTAGTAATTTTATTTGTGATCCATCCTTGTCATTGTTCATCATAATTATGTCAAAAGCCAGTTTGTGACCTTCATAGCATTGAACAGTTTTTGGCATTCATTTCACAAAAGGGTATTGTTTCATTTATTTGCAAAATAAACATTATGTGATTATTAATATTTCTAGAAGCATTGTGATATGCCATTATGATTGGTAACAAGCTTTTATTTGCATACTTTATGGTTATAACCAGATTACTTACAAGTGCTTCTGTGCAATATTGGCAGACACCCCTTGACTCCTCATCTGTTAACGTTGCAGTCTTCTGTCTTTCATTGATGGGAACCAACTACCAAAGTTACATTGAAGAATCAAATAGGGTGCTAAAGCCAGGGTTTGTTATCTTTTCTATGATCTTAACTTCTCTTGGTGGACATTGCTTCCCTACTCAGGATCTGACTTGTATAGTTTGTTCAACAGTGGTTGGCTTTTGATAGCAGAAGTGAAGAGTAGGTTTGATCCAAATACTGGAGGAGCAGACCCTGAAAAGTTTTCAAATGCTATTTCTGAGCTTGGTTTCAACTCAGTAAAGAAGGTGTGGATATGTTCATTTGGTTACTACAATTAACTTGGATTTGAGTTCTGCTAACTGGTATTTACTATGCAGGACTTCTCAAATAAAATGTTTATTTTGTTTTACTTCACAAAAAAGGTATGCAGCAAATTGCACTGAATATGATTTCATTGTTTTTTCTCTTTTGTTATTTGTAATTGCAGCATATAATCCTCATTACTGATTCAGCTCACTATTATGTGTGTAGGAAAAGCAACTTTCTAAGAGGAAGGAGATTGAATGGCCAATTCTTAAACCTTGTTTGTATAAGCGTAGATGATACTATAATATTTTTTTCCCTTTTCTCTGATGTACTCAAATGTTACCTGGATCAGTTAAATCGTTCATCTTTTTTAAACTTTAGAATACTAGACCATTTTTAATACATTAAAACGTAATAAACAATTATTATGACAATTTTTAACATATATTTGTATTAATAAATGTATAAATTATTTGTTAACAATACAGTTTGTAAATATATTGTTGTGTTTAGTTTCAAATTCTAATTTAAAATGGTTATTTCTTACATAAAAAAAATATTTAGGTCTGAGAAGGGAAAGAAATATTCAATATAAAGGAAAACTACTTTAAATAAAAAAAAAAACGATTTTTAGTACGAAAATGCTTAATTGTAATTTGCATAATACAAACCAATTTACATGACATGGGGCTTAAAGTAACACTTAGTCAAGTAATTTAATTTAACTTAAATAAAAAATTGTTTGTGATAAACCTATGAAATATAATTTAATAACAATAATAAACGAATATTTAAATCAATAACAATATTTATCATAATATTTTTACCATCAATATTGATATTACACATTCAATAATAGATATAATTTAGCTTAATAATAATAACTTTATAAAATAATTTAAATTAATAACAGCAAAATGCTAATTTTTTAAGTATAAATTCAAAATTCTTCAAGTATATTAAACTTTTTATCAATTTAACGTTTTATACTTTTTATCTGATATATACATACCATTATAATAATAATTAATTTAAAAAATATTTATTATGGTCATAAAAAAAATTAATCAATAATTATATCAATAATTTTAAAATAGTTAAATCAATAATTCGAATTCAACATTACTAATTACAACAACTTTACATGAAAAAAAAATATTTATTAAATGTATCAGTAATTTCTTAATATGAATTAAATTAAATTATTGTAATAATTTAACTACATTAACTTTTTAAATTATTTTTCATTTTACACATAATGATGATTTTAAAAATTAGGAAGTTAATTCAAAGTTAATTTAGTTCAAAATGTAGCTGAAAAAAAGAAAGAGTCTCGGGGGAAATTTTTGAAGAAAAGGTTTATGAGGGAAAAAAATTGGAGGGTTTAATGTGTGGCGATTTCGCAAGATCTAATAATCTCCTCTTCCTCCGTCGCTTTTCGCCTCCGCCGCTCTCCCTCCGCCGCGCACCGCCGCGCGGAGTCTTCTTCTCTAGGTTTGTTTCTGTAATTTTCCAATAAACATGGATAATTTGCTGAAATGATTGGCAGTAGCTGTATATGGCTTGCTGGTGTTAGCATGGTGATATTCTTACGTTGTAGAATTTGTATGACAAATCTCTTCTTTTACTTCATTGTTTTCTGCTTCCTGTGTTGTTGGGGGAATGGATCCCCTCATGTCAAGTTGTTTGAGTGATTTTTTCTTCTATGCTTCCTTCTCTGTTTGTGCCTATGCATTGATTTTTCGCAGGTGCGTGCAAAAATTTCTAGGCTGGATAATGCTTGCGGATATTTTGTAGTGTAGGTGTAGATGCATTTGATTCAAGAAAAAAAAAAAAAAAAAAAGAAACCTGAGATAAATCAGGAAGGGTTAGGACAGGGATTTGTTATTGCTTTCTTTAATTATGTAAACGGTTGTGTGGTGGCAGTGAACCAATGGAACTTGGTGGACTGTAACGAAGTTGTGAAGGAGAGGCAAGATTGGCATAACTGAGAATAAACCTCTTGTAAACGCTTATGGGGGACTTGGGTTGAGGCCAGGTGGTGAATGCTGAGATCTTTTCAGGGTCGGGGGATGCTCTCCCATCTTAGATGATGTGGTCTAGGTAGGCAACTTCTGAAACTCCAAAGATACACTTAGATTAAAAACTTGTTAGGAACAAGTATATCTAAAACTAAGCGGAAATGAGTTAAATGTTCAGGGAGATAGGAACTGCAAATAGGAATACATCAAAGAAAACGGGCGAATCGTTGGTTGAAATTAGTAAACTTAGTTGTTCATTATTGACTAGAAGGTGTATAGAGAATTAGTAAACCCAAAAGGCATGATGAGGAAGTTGTAATGCCCATCACATGTTCAGAAAGTTGTTTTGTTAGTGTCTGAGCTCCCGTTCTAAGGTCTATCTTGGTAGAGACCTTTGTTGAGCGTAGTTCATACAGAAGTTCATCCACATTGGGAATAGGGAATTTATCCTTGACTGTAACAACATTTAAGGCCCTATAGTTAACACAAAATTGCCATGACCCATCTTTCTTCTTAACAAGGAGAATAGGCGAGGGGGAGGGGTTGTGGGTAGGAATTGGGATTCCTTCTTGTAACATTTTGTGGATGATAGTGGCAATGCCGTCTTCTGGAACTGGGACAGCGATAGGGTTTGACTATTATGGGAGGGGTGAATTAGGTAGCGACTGGATTCATTTTATTGTTCTCGCATATGTTCCGGTGTTTCACTTTCAAGTCATCATTGCTGTTTATTTTGTATTGCTAATCTTTTGTTATCATATTTTCTTTAGAATGTCACCTTCCCATATCCCTATCTGTTTCTATGGTGGGAATTATGAATATGATTTCCCTTCTGTCAACTCAAAATGGGAATGTGTAAGAATAAAAGAATAACAAAAATTAGGTACAAAACTCTCTCAATGTGAGTAAGGAAAATCATATATGCATCAGCAAAGTTACTTGAATGTGATTCCTCCTAACTCCTCACAAACCAACACATCTTTGCATGTCCTATGCATTAACAAGTGTATTTAATTGTGTTGTGGCTGCTCCATTAGTTAGGACGAATCTCCAAGATTTAGTAGCCACAGATCACATTCACTGATTCAAAAGCTAAATGATCAGATTATGGATGCGTTGGTAAACCAAAGTGTGGAACATTTTTATTCATTAACCTCAGAATACACGTTCATGAAACAAATAAGGCTCCCTGTATTATTTGTTTGAAACTTTAAGAATTTGCAGTCAGATGACTGCAGAAACAAAAGACTGCATTCATTAACATATGAAAGTACGAAATATTAGGTGAGATTTTTCAATTTGAGTTGTTTTTCGAAACTTGCTTTTTATGTGTACAATTTTCAAATTTTGCATTTACCTTTTGCACCCTGTCCATTCCCAAAGCTCATTTCCTCTACAAAGACATTCAGAAAATGTCAATCAATTTTTTGAGTGTACAAGACATGAGAAAACTCTGAACCAGTTCGAATATCGGGGTATCATAAGATGAATAAGTGTACTTTCCCTGTGAATTTTACCTTTATAATTTCAGAATTCCTTAATCCATCTTGGGCTTTTGAACATCTCAAATTTGTTTCTAGAAGGGTATATACGTGGGAGGAAGGGAGTTATTCGGGATTATGTGGCCTGATTTAATTGTCAATGTATTGTGCTCTCCTTTTTGTTAAACAGTTGAGGCCTTTGTTACCGAGATTTTTATATCTTGATTATTTTTCGTTGCATTTTAATACTCACTTAACTTCATTGTTTCATAAACAGAAAAAGTATTTCTTATTTCACTAGCAAATTTTCTAATGCTTAAAATTCAGGTGAAAAATATAAAGTGGGGAGCAAGAAGTTCGCACATTAACGGTATGGTGGTCTCCAGTACAAATCCCCACAACAAGGAGATAGCCATCAGGAGGAGGATTTCTAGCATGTAATTTTTTTTATTATCTTCTATTGCATTGTAATGATTGTATCTTTGCTTGTTTCATATATCTGACTTGCAAAATGAATAATGCATCGGATGTGATGTTCTTTTTGGTTTTCATCTTGTAGTATGAAAATATTGCAAATACGTTTAATTTAGACTAAAATAATTATGCAGAATTTTCACGATAAATTGTTCCTTTTTATGAAAAAATATTGAAGTTGCTGTAGTTGGAGAAGTTGATATAGGATACATTAGTATAATGCCATTTCTGGTGGGTAGTATTTCATTAGTTATTGCTTTCATTTCTTTCTTTTTTTCATGTTATAATATGCTGTACTACTTCCCCACCGATTTTCACATAAAATAATTCCAATTAAATTAATCAATTCAAATAGAAAAACTTATACAAATTTACAGAATGTGTTTACTCATTGCTGAAGTGTCCAATTGTGCAAGGCTTAGGACCATATGCTTGGTTACTTTGGTTGTTTTTGTGCCTAGGAAAAGACGAGGCGGGATATTGGCATGAAATGTAGAGTGTTTTTGTTTCTTTCGAGAGCCATGCCTTCTAATTAATGTCTCAATCATATTTAGAGTTCTTAATGAATAAATATACTAAATATACTAAATTAGACATATTTTGTACAATAGAAATAAGTATCATGATCATGTCATTGCACTATATTCAGCATTTTAATTCTTACCGTGTTTGGTCATTTTAATTCAAATTCATCCAATTATCTAATTGTGCTAACTAAACTCTAAATTTATAGATTTAATAAACGTGAAGATGATTTCCCATCTTTGAGAGAATATAATGATTACTTGGAGGAAGTGGAGGACATGAGTAAGCTTCTATTGACTTTTTAACAGCTGTTTGACTTGATAAATTTTGCTTTCTTTTCATGATTTCCCCACCTTTTCCACATTGCAGCATTTAACTTGATTGAAGGAATAGATGTTTCAGCCATTGAAGAAAAAATTGCTAAATACCAGGAAGAAAATGCAGAACAAATAATGATTAATCGAGCTCGGAAGGTACATCTAAGAATAGACTTTTCATTTACGGTCTCTTTCATAGATGCTCTTTATACATCTCAGTAATATGTAGAATCGTATGAATCTTTTCCTCAATCACAAAAAGAGAGCAATATAAGTATGTTGTGCAAGTATAGATTTCCTGTCATAATTTTTAATGTTTTTATGCTGATATTACTTAATCAGGCTGAAGAGTTGGCTGCAGCTCTGGCAGCAAGTAAGGGACAACCTGCAGTAACTGATAACGATATGGTGAGCATTGGACTTTTATAAATTGATTAGTATTACTTTTTGGCACAATATTCAAACTATTTTTAGCTTAGACTGTTATGTGAGATTGGGCTTTAGTTTTATCATGTTACCTCCTCTATTACATACATACATATATATATATACATACATACATATATATATATATATACATACATATATATATATA
>Ga0209700_108474_pt1 | contig 13122 bp, 11 predicted proteins | sample SiratroredBW_FD_187528 | JGI IMG/M metagenome (GOLD analysis project Ga0209700, IMG submission 187528) | Root nodule microbial communities of legume samples collected from California, USA - Siratro red BW (SPAdes) (version 2) | ecosystem: Host-associated > Plants > Roots > Nodule | place: USA... | reverse complement strand
GAGATGTTGTTATGAAAGCATGGACAAGTGTAGTTGATTGTAAAGATTGTGAAGCTTTTCCTAAATGTGTTCAAGGATTTGAAAGAGCTTGTTTGGCATGGCCTTTATTTTTCGAGTATGTGCAAAAGACCTGGATTAAACCGCATAAAGAAAAGTTTGTCTTGGCATGGACAAATAAAGTGATGCATATGGGTAATACTACATCAAATAGGTATGTTGTTATATTTTATGTCTATTTATATGTTAATGAAAGTTTTGATATTTGAATTAATTTTGTGTGTTGTATGCAGGGTTGAACAAGCTCATGGGAATTTAAAACGTACTTGCAAACTAGCATGGGTGATTTGTGTACATGTTGGGATGCAATCAACAATCTCCTTGTCCTCCAACATACTCAGATCAAGTCCTCTTTCGAGCACAGTCTGCATGTTGCGACTGAGAATCATAGGGAGCCCAGATGACATCAGATGCAGTCAGTCCATCTAACTGTTCTCTCACATCAGTCAACTGAGAGGGACGTCTACTAACCACGAATCGAGAAGCCCTTGGTAGAACTTCGTTATAACTCTGGTTAATATCACGATTTCCCATAGATGTATGGGAAATGCTCATATATTCATGCCTGTAAATTCCAAAATAAAGTTACAAGTAATCAAATAATAACATATTAATTAACTAAGACTTAACATTTACCTGTAACAGGGTAATAAAAATCCCCAACTGTTTGGTTTTAGCCAAAGAAGCATCTCCTAGCTTTTCATAGATATGTGCTAAAGCACCTGCTCCCCAACTGTAACCACCACACACAGACAGATCACGAAATAATGGCAAATAACATACCTTCACAGATCTGGCACTTTTATCAGCAAAAATTGTGCATCCAACTATATGCATCAAATAAGCTCTTGCTGCAAACTCCCATTGTTCCTCCGCGCAAGAAACCTGATAACGTTCTCTCAACCAACTCAACCTAACAACATTAGCTCGACACTCGCGCAACTCGGCATTAGCAGGGCCTTCCTCAACACCTAGCAACTCCACCAACAGAGCACGTGTTTCATTGTTGTCTACCTCATCAAAGATTGGAAACTGACCAACAATAGACAGATGAAGAAGAGAGGATACGTCGTCCAAAGTTATGGACATCTTACCAAATGGCAAATGGAATGTATTGGTGTCCCTATGCCATCTCTCAACAAATCCACATAAGAGACCCTTGTCCGCGATCTCGTAGCAAATGTTTCATAGAGGCAACAATCAACAGTGGACAATCAAAGCAAACGCCTCACTACGAGGAAGACCAAATTGATTAACCTTTCTTCCATGGGAGACCAATTTTAGGACTCCCCGATCCTAACCAAAAAAGAACAAACGATATCAAAAACTTTATATATGAAAAGTAACATAGAAATAAGAAATACAAATAACAAATTCTTACCTCTCCCTGCCACAATCTAAGTGCTACGTGGTGATTATAATTAACTAAAAGGGAGACATCAGATGGTCCCCCAGGATAACCTACAACGTCACCTGCACCAGGAAAACCAACATGAACATCACGAGCATCAGGAGCATCAGCATCAGGAGAATCAGCACCACCAGCAGGAGCACTAGATGAAGCACCACGATCACCTCTCCGAACAGATGTTGTAGGCCTTCTTCGGCCTTCAAACTGCGAACCAGCTCCTCTTGTCCTAGCCATAATTGAAAGAGTGCAATTACACTTAAAAAATTAAACCTTAAAAAATAAAAAAACTGAATCGGATGCCCAGCATCCGATTTACAATTTCGAAATAAATTGTAAATCGGATGGGAGGCCATCCGATTCACGTTTCCAATAGAAAATGTGAATCGGATGGCACTCCATCCGATTTACAATTTATTTCAAAATTGTAAATCGGATGCGTGACATCCGATTCATACCCATATCGTCTTCTCCGACGAAGCTTCACCCTCGGCGACCACCCAAACACCAAATTACCTACTCTAATTATCAATACTACTCACACATTACTAATAAACATAAAAAATTTCTTACCTTTCACTTGTTTGAACCTTCTATTGATATCTTTGCCTTCTCTCCTCCACTATTTTTCCACACAATGCAATTCGGACACGCACAAGCACAATGTTCACTGAAGTTGAAGGTGTGACGACGGTGAACAAGTAAAAAAGATGAATCGGATGTTGCAACAATAAACAATAGAGCAATGGAGCAACTCTGAAGGAAGAAACACAAAACGGATAAACAAGAATGACGCTGCCAGTAGGTTAAGTAGGTGAAGGAGGTGAAGGGCATTTACGTATTTTCCTATTTTTCAATTAGGGGTATATTGGTATTTTTCTGTAGCTTATGGAGGTGCAGGAAGAGTGTAATGGGGTGCATAAAGAATTTGTCCCTATTAAAATAGGGTATCTTTTAATCCATTTGCATGTACCTTGTGGACTTTAACTACACGCATTAGAAAGTTCTAGTTAATCACCATTACCTAACCTAATATTTTAGTCACATTATTACGTGAATAAATACTGAATTAAAATGATTTCGTGATGCAATGGATACTAACCATATAGGGAAAAACAATGACAAATAACTAAACTGATGCATATTATACGACTGGTTTTTTCACAATGAAAATGTGTTTTTTTTTTTAAGAAAGGTATGTTATTTTCAATGAAAATGTGTTTTTTTTAAGAAAGGTATGTCTTTTTTCTCCATTAATAGTATGTTTCTGAATTTTGGTTAAGCATGAACCATTGTTTTTTTTTTTCTCACAATCACATCTTATGATATGACCTTAATTCATTTATTTTATGGAATCATTTAGTTGTAACTTATAGTAATTATGTTTATTTCTTCTAATTTATAATAATTATGTTTATCAGTCTTTTTTTTTTTCTTGTTAAAAATAGTTAATCACACTAATTTTGAAAACAAAAATGTATATGAAAGAGTAACAAAAATGTATACGATAGAGTTTTTAAATCTACAAAAAAGTTTAAAAAGTTTAATTTTATTATATTTGATACTGGTATTAGACAAGTGGTATAATTCATATTGGATTCGGGTAGGATCCTTTTACAACATTTGTACAGGTCCATTTGGATTTATAAATGGGCCTTCAATTTTTATGAATATATAACTAAATAAAATTGGACAAAAAAAGGACAAATTCTTCCTGCACCCCCATACCCTCTTCCTGCACCCCCATATAATTTTTTTTATTTCACAACTGCCCTTCATAAAATTACATAAATACCTTCATTATTTTTTGAAATTGTGAACCGGATGGGAGGTGCATCCGGTTCTCATTTTTTTAAAAAAATACAAACCGGACGACCTCATCCGATTCTCAACCCAGCAGATCGGAAAATCCTCAAATTCGCCGTCGACAGCCCCCAAATTCCAAATCAACTACTCTAATCATCAATATCACCTACTAATTGCTAATAAACATCACAAATTGGTTACCTAATGCTTCTATGAAGGATTAATTAAAAGATTTTGAATAACAAACGGAAGATTTTTCGATCTGTTGGGTTGAGAATCAGATGAGGTAGTCCCGTTTGTATTTTTTTTTAAAATGAGAACCGGATGCACCCCCCATCCGGTTCACAATTTCAAAAAACTGTAAACCGGATGGGAGGTGCATCCGGTTCTCATTTTCAAAAAATGTAAACCGGATGACACTATGGAATAAAAAAATTATATGGGAGTGCAGGAAGAGGGTATGGGGGTGGAGGAAGAATTTGTCCAAAAGAAGATGGTCTCAAGCCCAATTCACCTTAGATGGGCCTAAACATTGACCATGCAAACTCACAACACTACATCTATAAAAATCAGTCTACACCTCCATTTTAGAAAGGTTGATCTTAAATGTAAAATCTTGATTCCAGATTAACCTTTCTACAGATGTGGGACAACCCTTTTACATTTCAGATTAGATAATTCTGAATGTGAAACCATCATTCTGAATTAACTTAAGGCATAGACTGTTTTTTTATAGAATGCAGAAAGAAAAGACCTATAGATATCTTGATGAACTCAAGTTTGTACATGAAGGTAATATAATTATGTTACCTAAGTTTGGATTTGATGGCTGGCAAGGTTGAAGAAGGCACCTCTCATGTGCCTAAGTTGAGCATAGGTTCCTTGCTCCAGGACCTTGCCCTCAGACACATAAGCAATTGAATCAAGCTCTTTGATAGTGTTAAGCCTATGTGCCACAACAATGGTGGTTCTGCCTACCATAGTCCTATCAAGTGCTTCTTGCACAACTTGTTCTGATTGAACATCCAGGGCACTTGTTGCCTCATCTAGAAGTAGGATCTTTGGGTTGCGAATTATGGCCCTTGCAATTGCTATTCTCTGCTTTTGCCCTCCTGATAGCTGCACTCCCCTTTCTCCACATTCAGTTTCATATCCATCTTTCAGTGATCTACATTATTATACCAACATGGAAAGTTCACTTCTTTATACTCTTAATTAGTCTTACAACTCTACACACTTAAAATTCTAACTCCACATTAAATGTAATTTCAGGCAACACCTTGTCTTAATCATATCAGACATGTGGATATGTTTGAGTATATAGCTTAATTAAACATTTAGAGTTTAGTCATGAACTAGGCCTAAAAGCTAGTTAAAACAACTTAAAAAGAGTTTATAAAATGGTTGTAAGTTATCTTTATACACCTATTTAAGGTTTCTCAAACGCCCTTTTGAACTAGTGATCTTTACTTGTATTCTAGGAACTAGAAATTCTGTTTCTATTTTTTGCACAAATGAATATGACAGTTTATGGTTAAAACAAGTGAGCATATGGTATACATGTAGAGAGAAAACTTACGATATGAACTCATGAGCATTTGCGGCTTTTGCAGCCTCAACTACTTCATTCTCAGTTGCATCTTGTTTCCCAAACAAAATGTTCTCACGTATGCTGCCAGAATATATCACAGGTTCTTGGCTCACTAGTGCAGTGTGCTGCCTGTACCAGTGAATGTCTAATTCCCTTATGTCTACATTATCCACTTTCACTGAACCTCTCTCAACATCATAGAATCTTTGAATCAAGGCAATCACTGTTGATTTTCCACATCCACTTTTTCCAACCAGCCCAACGCTTTTTCCTGGCTTCACCTCCAAGCAAAACTTGCGCAAAATTGGTGTCCCTGCCCTGCTTGGATAAGCAAAATCAACATTCTTCAACTCTATCTTTCCACTCATGTTTTCCAACTTAATGCCACTAGTGTTATTATCCCCAGCCTAAGAAAAACACAACTTCATTAGTAAAAGTTGTGACATATATTAATGATAGGGAAGCTGAAATGTACTTATGACTATGCAAATGTGAAGATAAAATTACTCAAAAATAAAAATGCAGCATCATTAGTTTGCCTCATTTTTTATGAGTAAATGATTTTTAGAAATGAGTTCAGTTTTCATACACTGACATAAATATCTTTGTGCCAAAGTTAACAAAATGGTAGAGAATTTGAACCGTACTAAATTCTGATGCTGTGTGATGCATGAATAACAGGTAGAGCTAACATACATTGGGAATTAGTGATTTCCTGTCAAGAATTTCAAACACAGATGCCACTGCTGTTGAACTCTTGGCAAGGTCAGAAGTCATGCTTCCAGCATCAGCTATGACCTTGCCAGTGCTCACCAACACAAAAAATGTTTTGAACACATCCCCAGCTGATATTTCTCTCTTTGCCACCAAAGTACCACCATACCAGAAATCCAAAGCCCATGACATGAACGTTAGGCACTGAGCAGAACCCATTCCTATGCCAGCTAGCCAAGACTTCTTCCTTGCCTCCTTCCTTGGCGCTTCTTGTGCCTCATCAAATAGCCGTAGAACTTTTGTAATGCTCCCAAAAGAAGTCACAATTCTGTGATTGTAAACTGCCTCCACGGCAATTTGTGTACTTTGATTCTGTGCCTTAACAAATTTTGTTGAGAGTGTGGAGAGCAACACTTTTCTTGTATAGAAGCAAAGAATTGTGAGGGGCTGCACTGCTATCATAACAAGAGCTAGCTTCCAAGCCACGGCAAGCCCTATGATCATTGCAACGGTGACAGCAGAAGTGGTTTGAACTAGTAAAGAGAGTCTGTCTGCCACAAGGGACTTGACCATGGAAGCCTCATTGCTTAACCTTGAGCACAATGCTCCACTGGAGTTTTGTTCCTCATCAAACCAAGCAGTTTCAAAGGTTAAGATGTTCTCCAGCATGCGCAGTCTTATTCTTTTGGTTAACTTGGCTCCCATATAAGCAAAATTGTAGTGTTGCAAGAGATTGAGAGTGATAGAGGCAAGGCAAAGAGAACAGAAAATCAAAGAATAAGTCCTGATTCTATGCATCATTTCTAGATGGATTTCGGCAAAAAAGGCAGAAATCATACCCCCTATGGTTAAAGCATATATGGGTTGAACTGAGCCAAAGGCTATGGCTGAGACGGTTCCAATTAGACCTTGTTTCCATTCAGGAGCATTCAGAGAAAGAAGTCTAGTGAAAGATGGTGGAGGGTGAGAAACTGGAGATGGGGTGGCTTCATCAGGCAATGGTGACTTTGGAAATATGGCAGGACTTGACTTGGCTGTGCTTGGTCTACCTGCACTGCTTCTTGCTGCTGAAAGAGCACCTAGTTCTGGATTTTGATCTTGGTCATCCATGCTCAATTGTGTCTGTAACTTTGCCAGGTTTGCATAGTGGCCATTTGGTCTGTCGATGAGTTCCTTGTGTGTGCCAGTTTCAATGATGCGACCACCACTAACAACTGCTATGAGGTCTGCATTTCGAATAGTTGATAGTTTGTGTGCAACAACCTGATCAAGTTCAGTTGGTGTTATTGTAGGGAGGTGCAAATAAACTTAGTTCAATATTGATCACTTGTGATAATGATACTGATACAAAAAATTGATGAGTGAACTAATGAGTTTAATATTTTTGTTAATTTATTTGTGTGTCTAATTGATGATTGCACTTACCAGTGTAGTCCTCCCCATGGAGGCCTGATCGAGTGCATTCTGAACCAGTGATTCTGATTCAGAATCAAGAGCACTAGTTGCTTCATCAAGTAGCAGAATTACAGGATTCTTTATGATGGCTCTTGCAATGGCTATTCGCTGCTTTTGTCCTCCTGAAAGAAGTGCCCCCCTTTCTCCAATCTACTTTACAATTCATCAGGTTAGTAGTAGTAGCTACATTTTTCTAATAACATAAACTATAGAATCAAACTTTTATGTGTAGCTTAGCTAAAGTGTATAGATTGACTTTAATATCAAGAAGTGGATTTAAATCTAACTCAATCTTATAAAATCAGTTTATAAAGTAAGATTTGTATCTATTTTATAAACTATTGAAAGGTCTTATTTCTAATTGACGTGAGATCTCCAATAGGAGCTGAGTGTTTACTTTCTTATTTTATGTTTTTGTAAGTACTTATTTGAGTAAAGTTTGTTCCAACAAAGTTGATAGAAGAAGGTCATAAGTCTTATTTGAATCAATAGATTCACCTTAGTTTCATAACCTTCAGGAAGCTGCCTTATGAAGTTGTGGGCATTGGCCGCTGAGGCTGCTGCAACAATTTCATCCATGGTAGCATCTGTCTTCCCAAACATAATATTCTCCTTTATGGAAGTTCCAAACAATGCATGTTCTTGACTCACAAGCCCCATTTTCCCTCTTATCCATTTCAACTGTAGGCTTTTTATGTCTACACCATCAACCCTCACAACACCTTCATCTGCATCATAAAATCTTTGCATCAATGCTATTGCTGTGGACTTGCCACTTCCACTTGCACCAACTAGAGCAACCGTTTTCCCTGCTTCCACTTGTAGATTGAAATCACTAAGCACAACCACATCTGGACGAGAAGGGTATGTGAATTTCACTTGCTCAAACTCTAGCTTCCCACTTACGCGATCTAACACAAGCCCTTTTGTGTCTTCACCATCAATTAATGGTATTCGATCAATCATGTCAAATATTCTTGAAGCAGCAACAGATGCTTCTGTGAAGTACTTCAAATCAGGAAGCACCACTCCAAGAGATCTACCATGCATTCCAAGAATTAGCAAAGAAGAAAATAAAAATACACCACTGTGAAAAATAGATTTTTAAAGAACTATATGAAAGATTTTCTTGGTTGTATATGATTGAAAATTGTTAAGGTAGAACCAATAAATTGAACTTTACCCTCTTCTACCTACTACCACATTTTGTTTATTTCTATGTAATTAATACAGAAAATTATTTATCCAGTATGAAAAACCTACCAATAAAAACATTCAAATTGATGGTCTTGATCAAAATTTAAAAATGTTAAAAGCAATGAAAGATTTACCAGAACTTCATTAAAATTTAGAATTGGTAAAAGAAAATTAAGAGCTCTACATGCTCCTTGAATTCATTTATTTATAGAGCTTAACAGCTTATGGCATTGTAGGGAAAATCTCCTAATTTTGCAGAAATCTCCATTCTTACTTGGTAACTAATATTACAAAAAATATACTTCTTACAATGATCTTGTCTGATTTCTTCCTTGTTTATTAATTAGAAGATGTTAAGCTTTAATAATATCCAATATTTTGCTAATATATGTGACACTTTATACCATTTTTGTCATTTGAAGTTATTGATGCTATATGAAAGAGAAGATTCTCTTATAATTAATCAAGTTCAAGCAGAACTAATTATTATAACAGTTGAACTGCAAATCAATTTTTAGTAATATCTTTGAAATCTAGTTGAATTCACTTTGGTATATGGAGTTCATAATGTGCAAAGGTAAACATAAATTGTTTCAATAGTGAATTAATAATACTGTTACTAAAACTGGTCGAGGACCATGCTTTCTACGTACAAGTTTTGCTTTTTCGTCTAATGCTTTAAGAGGTCACTTTCTTTGAAAGCAAGAGCATTTGAATGCCATATTTAATTGGAAAGAAGTCACCACTTCTTTCAAATGCCTACTCCTTTACTGAAGATTGCCACTCTCTAATTAAATATCATTGTGAGATAGTAAAATATTTGGCGCATTATTAGTAAAGATAAAGACACCAAGACTTTTTCTGAACCGATATGATTCCAATCTTATCATACAGAAAGCTTAGTTATATAGAATTAAACTAATAATGTTTTTAATTCCCTTCTCCTAGAGAGAACCATGATTATGTTTGGCCATGACAAGTTGGCTACTAGATCATGCAAGATTTATAAATGTATTCTTAACTTTAGATTAATTGAACTTTCTGGCCTATCCCTATTTTTAATTGATTGCCAAGATCCATCTATCTGCTACTTTAATATACTTTGCATCAGCCACAAAAATGTAATGAAATTTCATGCCTGATTCAAACATATGATTGGAGATGAATAAACCTTGGGTTTAGTTACTGGTTGTGGACTAATGGGTTAAACATTCATGTATCAGATATGTCTTTTGTTAAGATTAAGGCTTTATTCAAATAAAAAATTTCATTCACTTAACCTTGAATTTAGTATAAGAAATAAGAATCTATCATTTTTAATGTTCTACTAATTACAAAAATTTATAGAAGGTAGAAATGATCCAAAGGGTATTACTCGCACAGTAGCATATGTTTATAGCTTCATAGATTAAGTTTGGACTCATTTAGGTTAGAAATTAAAAGTTCAGTGAAAAAGGAAAAGAGAGATGCATAAGTTACTTACAGTCCACACATTATGAAGGAAATGCCTGATGCATAGATCCTTCCACCACTTTCACCTTTGTACATAACCAAACGGCTTCCGTACCAAGCAATGAAAGCCCATATGGCAAAAGAGAGACCTGTGCTTCCTACTGCAAGACCCTTTGCTATTCCTTGCTTGATTCCAAGCCTTGAAGTTTTACACAATATGTCTGAATATCTCCCAGTGATTCTCTTCTCAGCAGTGAATGAATACACTGTTTTGATGGAGCTAAGTGCCTGTTCTACAATGCTGTTTGCTTTGCCATATTCTTTCGAAGAGGACTTTGACAAATAGATAAGATACTTTCCATAAATCATGCCAGGGATAATGAGCAAAAGCAGCGTCGGAAATGCTACTAAGGCCAACCTCCAAGAGAAATATGTGGCAAACGCAACCCCGGATATGAATGATGATGAGTGCATGAAGAATAGGGGCACCTGAGAAACCAAAACCAAAGGAGAAAAAGGATGAGAAGATGATAATATGTAGAGCGTATATGGAGTGCATAAAATTGCAAAGATTTTCTTGGTACAAAACAGTTGATGTTGCCTGAGAAATGTGTTTAAATGGTATAAATTACACAGATGAAAGGAAAGTTTAAAGGAAAAATTAGGAGAAGAAAATGACCTTTTCACTTAGAACTTCTTGGATGAGAGAAGTATCTTTTGATATGCTATTAATGATTTCAGAAGTGGTTGCTTCTTGCGAATCAAAAAACCCTACTTCTTGTCTTATGACAGCTTCCAAGTACTTGTAACGAATTCTCAGAACCTGCCTCTCACTTGTTTTGCTCCAGCAATATCCTTCTGCAATTAAGCATCAATTATTGAGTAATTAATTCTCTCAAGTATTGCTTTTTCAGAACTATTCATCCATCTATGGTTTGGCTTCTTTTTCTAGATCAAATCTTAGAGAAAATTCTACTTGATTGTGTAGATGATATATATATATATATATATATATATATATATATATATATATATATATATATATATATATATATATAGTAGGTTGGTGTAGTTCCAATTTCTGTAATGAAAATCTACCTTTTAGGGTTTCATAAATAATGACCAAACATGTCTAGCCAAATCAAACATGTGAGAATTTAGGGTGCCTCGAACCTTGGTGCATGCCTACTAAATTAGTTATTACAGTGTTCACACCTTTGTCCTCAAAAAGTAAAGCAAGTTTGTAAAAGAAGGTTTGAATTTGGATTACCCATGAACGCCACCACCATCACTGCTAATCCCAAGTAGACAAAATATAAGCTGCACTGTAAATGAGAAACAAAACACAAAATGAAAAAAGAGAGAGAAATATTTGTTGGTTAGAGACCAGTGTGTAAAAAAGTGAACCAAGAATTTAAGGAACATGAGTCAACGTTAACTTACCTTTTCAACCTCAGCCATGTAAGTCTTATTAGTACTTTGTTGCTTATTACTGTAACCTAAGCTGTTCATGATACGGCTTGCAAACAGCAACAAAATATTTGTGGACATGCCATCTCCAATTGCTCCCAAAGCACCCATTAGCATGAGCACAATATCAATCCAATCAGCATATCTCAAAATAATGATGGTATTGGAAGCTCTCTCTTTTCTTCTCATCTCTACCTTCTGTGTCTCAGTCTCATCCATTCCTTCAGCTGTGTGAAAACCTTGTTAGGTTGCCAAATATGGGAAAACAAAAAAGGAGAGAGAGAGGTGAAATTGTGTGTTGTGGGGGCACATCACAATGAGATGGTTTTGGTTTCCAAAGCCTACTTATATAAGTGTGAAGTGTGAACACAACTCCATGTTCATCTGTTTCAAGACTTGAAAGAGTGAGGGAGGCATATTCCAATGGAAACACACAGTGAATATCATGATCATAAGCTTTTTGTGTGTAATTGTGGGGTAGTTAAAGCTGATTTTGTGCTTCTCGTTTCATTTGTTTGTTTGTTTTTCATTTCTTTAATCATTGAAATCCAATGAGAGGTATGAGATTGTCACAATTTTTGTCAAGTTTTGGAGAAAGATGATATGACATAACATACCAACATTGCCATCATACCACTCGCTGCCCTTTCTTTCTATTCATTTAGTATTCTCATTTGAGGTCACTTTGGCCATTGTCTGTTTACTGCAATTTGCCACCTTTTTCTATTTTATAAATGGCCACTTCAGGATCCAAAGTCCCTTCACGTGAACAGACCAAAATATTTAATGCATTACTGGGGTATTTGTACATATATATAATCTATCACACGCCACATTAACTTGTTAATGAATCATGATTATCTAATACTCGTTCACATCTCTATAATATATAAGTGAAGCTTTGTTAAACTTTGATAATATTTTTGTAAGATAATACTGTTTTCTTTCCTTTTTTTTTTTTCTCTCTCAAAACCTTTCAGACAGAATCAACAAATAACTACACGTGCTACAATGAACAAGGTGCTGATATATAGGACAACCTTGTCATAGTACATCTCACAGATTGTCACTACTTGGAAATCTACCAAATGAAAAAATGAAATAGAATATGGCCACCAACACTGTATTATTAGTAGAATAAATACCTTTTACATCGATTTTGAATAACATTTTATATCGTTGAGTGACATAAAAAGTTTTGAATTTTTTATTTTTTAGATGACATAATATATCAGGTTTGAATTAACAGACGTAATTTTTTTTAAATATTTATAAAAATGTTACATCAATTATTCTGTCATAAAATACTTTTTTTTTACCGTATTGTTGAATATTTAAGAAGAGAAACTCATAAGTGCATTTCTTGCTCAGAAGCATGGAGGAAGATATGTTTACACAGCATATTCCACTTTTTGCTGCATGAGTGAGCTGCCATGCCTAACTGCAACAGACCAAATTCCATGATAATTATATTTTAACACATATAGTTATGTAGCTGGATGTTTTGGACCTCTCTTTCTCGCACTAACTAAAACACACGTCAATCATAATTTGTTGCATCATTAATATGATCCTTTTCAAAGTATAACATCTACTTTTTGCTTTTATATATCCTTAGCAACCATATTATATTCTGCTACGCAACTTAGCCCTACACTCTCTGTACTTGTGTGTCTATATAACAATAATTTCGAAGTATATATATGTATATATGGCACATGTTCAACATTTGCTATCTTGAATATACATTTCCAAATAGATAGTTTGAAATATGCTTCCTTTTAACATTTCAATATTCCCCATTTTCAGCTAGATATGTTTTTTCCTTGGATAAATTCCAAAATGAAATTCTTTCATTTCATTGAATATTTATTCTTTTGAGTCTTTCCCACTTTTTTTAATCTCATGTCTCTTACTTTGCCTTTAGAATATAACCCTCCTAAAGTGTTTTTTTTTTTTTCTTTTTTCTTTG
>Ga0209700_108472_pt1 | contig 13127 bp, 8 predicted proteins | sample SiratroredBW_FD_187528 | JGI IMG/M metagenome (GOLD analysis project Ga0209700, IMG submission 187528) | Root nodule microbial communities of legume samples collected from California, USA - Siratro red BW (SPAdes) (version 2) | ecosystem: Host-associated > Plants > Roots > Nodule | place: USA... | reverse complement strand
TATATATATATATATATATATATAAGTTACCTTTATACTTTGATTCATGAATGAGTGAGATTTTATTTTTTTAACGTCAACTTTCTATATGCTTGATGGAGGGTTAAAAAGTGAGAAAAACTATAAATTTTTTTAAACTAACTTCAATATTTCAATAAAAAAATTTCTAAGAAAAGACGATCAATCTTAATTACTACATTCATATTGTCGATCTCTGTAGAATTAGGTAACTTTGTCACAACCTTATTTTTAAATTACTATAAATTAAAATATTATAGTATTTGTGAAGTAACTTTTACATCAAACTCTAAATAATATAAAACTTTTAACTGAACCATAAAAATATTATATTTATATATTAGGTGTGAGTTCTGAAATCAATTTTATTTTATTTCCATTTTTTAAAATAGAAACTTACTTTATTAAGAAAAAAATTACTTTTATTAACCAATTATTATTTTAATATTTTCTTAGGATTTGAGCCAATAAATAACATAAATAACTTATTTTTTTTATTTCTTGAAAAAATAATTTTATACTTTTCGGTTGAATAAGTTATCCTAACAGTATGATACAAAAATTCTAGATCTTCACACTTTACTATTTGTTATTGTATGAATGAATCATGGAATTTATAAACACAACATTTTTTTACGCTATTCGAAAGGATCTCTTTATAAATTAGTTTTTAAATTAGTTTTGTAATAAATTAATTCTTAATGTTTTACAAATAAACATTTCAAAATTATGATATTTTGAGTAAGGAATATACATTTTAGAAACTATTTATTTGTAAAGTAAGTAATAATTTTTTCAGTATACTGTGAAATAAACTCTTTAAAACCATGATATTTTGATTTTAAAACTAAAAAGTTATTAAACAAAATTCATATTTGCAAGGTCTTCTAAGATTATACTTATTATAAAATGGACCCTCAAAAAATGATATTTTAATGATAGAACAGGTATTCTTCAAGCATAAAATCTAATCACAAATGTTCAATACCATATATTTTTCATATTTATAACCAACAATTAAGTGTATTAAAAAAAGCAAAATAACGTAAAACTTTAATATTATTATTCAAATAATATTATAGATAATGTAAAACCTAGAAAATTTGTCATCTGAGTACGAGTGGTAAAAGTAGAATGAGCATCTGATTATTATATTATTAAACTGAAAACACGTATTTATAGGAAAAGTTAGTAATCAAGTCTCATTCCCACTTGAGCCACCATCTCTCTAAAACCTCTGACCTCCCTTTTCTCTGACTTCTCTCTAAGACTTTGCGTTTGTCTTCCATCAGTTTCTCGATCGGAGCCCACCATTGGACTCATGGCAGAGAACAGAGCACGTCTACCCGATCAGAATCTCCAATAGAGTAAGTTTGTTTTCTGCCCCTTACTGAGCTTGCATGTGGCCTCTGAGCCATCAGACGATGCCTCTGTGAGCTCAACTTCCTAGTCTGTTAGTTTGATCGTTGATCAGAGGTCCTTTGATGTTGATTCGAGTTCCTGAGGACCTTTGGCCATTGGGATTGTTATAGAGAATTTCAACTGTAATTCAGGTAAGGGAAGCTAAACTTAAGTCTGTGCTTGTGTGGTTTACAAATTTAAGTCTTGAATAGAGAAGTTAATGATTGTAGTAGTTGTACAATTTGTATCTAGTAAAGTTTCCTGCAGGTCTGAAATGTTGGATTCATGTTGAATTGAATATTGCATGTATGAGATAGTTGTGTGAAAATTGATGGTATGTTGATCGATTGAATAGATAATTTGTGCTAGGGTAGATCATTCATCATGTATGTGACTTGATTTTCACCCAATTTAGTCATCTGAGGCATGCATGGTAACTCTGATATAGTGGATATTACTGGTTTTTCTACCTTTTTCGCTCAGGCTAGGCAATCTCGCCTAGGCGAAGTCACTTGGAAACCTGAGAGGTGCTCTCAGGTCCAATTTTGCCCAGGCGAGAGGTGTTTCACCTTGGCGAGAAAGTATTTTTGCCCAAGCGAGGCTATGGTCGCCAAGGCAAAAATGGCCCTTGCTCTCTGAACCAAATTTGCTCAAGCGAGAAGATTTTCGCTCAAGCGAGAGGGATTCTTGCTCAAGCTAGAAATTTTCGCTCTAGCTAAATCCTAAAAAAAAAATTTTTTTTTTTTGGGGCTTTCTGTTTTGATTTATTGATTCTTTGGTAATGCAATGTATGGATTTAACAAGATAGATTAATTGATAATTTAAATTTAATTATATTGATGATTTAGGAAATTCTTTCATTGTTTTTTGAGATTGAGATTGAGATTGAGATTGAAAAGTGAATGAATGAATTAGTAGAGATCTATGTTATGATGTGATATTGATAGAGTATGGATGAAGTTAGTTAAGGCCTAGGCATAGTGTTTTCAAGAAAGAAAACACCCATGTCTGGGTCAGTTAGGAAGTTCATTGCCTAAGGATCGGGTGAACGATTGATATCCTGACTCTACTAGTAGTATGAATCAAATAGACGATTATTACTAGGTGGTGAGAGTCGAAGGAGGTCTGAACTGGGTGACTGCAGCTTGAAACATAGCTGGTCAGGAAAGTCTCAGGGGGACTAACCCTGTCATACATGATTGATGATTCATTTGTGTGGAGGCTGTGTGGGTTCACAGCGTGGAGATATATGACAGGTGCATATCTCGAGGTCTATTCAATGCATGAGTCCTCCAGAAGTAGAGTCAAGTTTGTAGTGTGTCAGTGTCTTATATTGTGATAGTGCATGTAACTGAACGAAAGACTTGAGTGGTGTTAATATCTGGGTTTGAATTGAAATACTCAACTATTATTAAAAATTTGGTTAGCTTACCCTTTGTTTTGTTGTACTTGTGTTTTGATATCTGTCTGCAATGATCATGTTTTTAACACTGGACCAAATGGTGTTGTAGATGGGTCTGTGGAGGATCATTTGGAATGAGTGATGCTTTTAGGCATAAGCTAAATTTGAAAAAACAATTTGGAGATATTTTGTAATTATGTTTTAGTAGAATTCTAAAGGTAGAAATATTGAATACTTTAGGTTAAAGGATTACTGTATGTTGATGAATCTTAATAATGATTAGTAGAATGCTTAGCTTTATGCATGTTATTTTTGGGGTGTTACATTTATGGTATCAGAGTAGTTCATCCTTAGGATGACCTGAGGGTAGTGGGCATATTGTGTTTCTTTTTTGTGTGAATTTCATTGTGCTTTTGTTTAGAGGAATAGGTAGTATATTTCTAATTGGGTATGTAACCATTTTATGTGAAGTTTGAGTGTGTTTGAGTTAAGTTGATTGTGATGTATGTGTATGAAGTGATAAGGGTGCATACTCATGACTTAATCAAGAGAGGTTTCCATCTCAATGTTTCGTTTTAAAATATATTTGAAGGATATGTTTTGCTTGATTAATTAGACTTTTTTTTTATGAAATTTAATGTTAGTATTAAGTAAGAATGTGTGTGAATTATTTTATTTTAGTGTTTGGTAATTTTGATCGATATAACTCTTAAGATTGAGATGTCTGTTTTGGTGAATTTTAGAACTCATATATTGAACTTTTATGTTGTTACTTGTCCTGTTATATGATTAGGGTTATGTTAGACTTCTTTCTCCTTCCTCAAAGTTGGACTTGCATGTTGTATCTTCTGGAATGGAGGCAAAGGCGATACCACAACAAGATAGAGTGATGACTCAAAATCATCAGGCCATAACGCATCAATGGGATGCTGCTAGAGTAGTTGCAACCACTACTTCTGCTAGTCAACTTCACGGACAAGTGGGACTAACCAAGTTCAGGAGGCCTAACCCACTTAAGTTCAGTGGGAAGATCAAGGCACAACCACCTAAGCTATATGTTAGACACCAACAACTTCCTCATAATTCAGTTCACAACAATCGGAGAGGTATAGAGATTTTCAGTGTGATGAATCACATATTCCTAGAAAGAACACGATTAAGAAAATATGTTTCTCATGCCATAAAGTGGGACACCTTGTGAGAAATTGCCCTATGAAGAAGAGGATAACCGTAATAGGCATTTTTCAACAGGTTGAAAATAAAAGTATCAAGCCTCAACATCAGAGAACAGGAGTTATTCCATCACCGTTTCCTCGACTACAAAATTGGAGATTTAAATGTTTTTCACGCAAAAAGGAAAAACATTTAGTAAAAAATTGTCATTACAAGAAGGTAGCTCTTGTGGGTGATTCTCAACAGAGAGTGAATAACATCAGCAAGACTCGGGCAACAGGCGATGTATTTGTTTCAATAGGAGCTGAGGTTCCTTCATCACATAACTTGGTTTAAGATACTTAATAACTAGTTGTGTGTGAAAGTATTTTTATTCTGGAGCAACATGTTCTTTTGTGTCAAAATTTTTATTATCGATATTATTATAATTATTTTATTTATTATTATTTTTATTAGTACTATAATATTATTTTTATTATTATTACTTTTATTAATATTATTATTACTATTATTTGTGACCGAATTTTTGACCGATTCTGTGACCGATTTTTGTGACCGATTCTATGACCGAATCTGTGACCGAATCTGTGACCGATTCTGTGACCAAATCTGTGACCGATTCTGTGACTGAATTTGTGACCGATTTTTTCGGTCACTAATTCGGTCACCAATAGTGACCATTTTTTCGATTACTAATTCGATCACCGATAATGACCGATTTTTTTTGTCACTAATTTCGGTCACTATTTGGCAATTTTCTAGTAGTGCCAGTTAGAAAACTTTGTTTTACTTTTGGATTCTACATCTATGTAAATAAGAGCATAACGAACATCTGAGATTAACATTAAAAATTTAGAGTGAGAAGCATGGTATGTCAAACCCTCTAAGTGGGAGTGTTTGAACTGATGGAGGTGAACTTCTTAAGGCATTTGATATCATCTAGGAGAAACCTCAGTAAATCTAGCCAAAAGAAGAAGCAGTGTTTTAGTACGAATGCCTTAGGACAGTTACAAAGATAAGAAGTTTAGTGGGTTTAGTTGGCTACTATTAGAGATTCATGGAAGATTTCTCAAAGATGGTAACAAGTTTGATGTAGGTGACTCAATTAGGCCTTGCTTAATAAGGAGATTAGGCATTGCAATTGGGAGAAACTTGTAATTCAATTGTTGTATTGTTGTGTTTCCATTCAAATCTGTAGTGGGGTACTGCATTTGCACTGTGAGTGTGCATCTTGTGTGGTGGGGAGCTGCACAAGGGGTAGAAGACAATCTTGTAGGGTTCAAGATTGGGTCTTGTGTGATTTGATTGCAAACTTTAATTGAATTAGTGGAAATCCTTGCAAGAGGTTGCAAGGGATCGGACATTGCCCAAGTGGTTGGGTGAACCAGTATAATTCTCTTCTCCCTTACTCTTTTAAATTTCGTACTGCAATTGTGCAAATTTGAATTCTGCGACTAAGAACAATATGTTAAAACTAAAGAACAATCTATTAAATTTTGGACAGACTTAAAAATTGACATTCTAGTTGTTTCTTTAATTGGCTAAAATCAATCTTAAAGGATTACAATTCTGTATTTTACTTAAGCTTTTCAGTCTTGGTTTGTTAGTCATATTGTCTTGTTTTTCTTTGAGCTTGTTGGATTTATCTGTAAACTGTTAATTGGCAACTGACTTGGTGGACTGCTATGTAATACTATAAAACTTGTTTTTCCAAATTCTGATAATTCTTTAGATAAAAATCTGTTTCTGATACTAGTGAATTGAATCCGTAATCATAATTCAGTAACTTGAAATGGAATTGGGAAATTTGCTTTGTTGCAATATTGTTTTAACTGCTGTAAATTCTAAATTGGTTTAGTACTGCTGTAACCTTGTATTTGCTGATTAACCATTGTCATTGTATAAAGTGGAACTCTTTATTGCTGTTGGATTCTTTGAGTTGCTGGTTTCTTGTATAATCTGAATTGCATTTCATTTTCGTTAACCTTGAAAAGTACTTAGTTTGCTATTTTGACTACTCATGGCTGACTATATCAATTTGGTTTGTGGTAATTGCGTCTTTGGAAAAATTCATTTCTGATAAAAAAAAAAACTATTGTTTACTGCTTCTGTTTTACTGTTGTAGTATTAAAATTTCAATTTGCTGAAATATGTTTGAATCTGTTCTGTTGTACACTTTACATTGTAATCATAGTTTAGTAAAAATACTCATTCAAATTTTCAAGTTTTCGAAAAGGTTTAAATTGTTCAATTCACCCCCTCTTGAACAGTGACCATCTTATTTTCAACAAGTCCAACCTAACCAACATGTTTCAACCTTGGTCCATCCTGACTTAGCTTGATTAGGCTGACCCAACCCGACCTAGGCTCGACTTGACAATGCTCGACTTAGGTCAAACCTGGGTCCAACCCATCTTAACCCAACTTGACATAGCAAAATTTGGACATGGCTTGACTTGATTTAGTATAGGCTTCAAATCGATTCAGTATGAGGTCAGCTCAACCGAATCGGGACCCAATTCAACATGAGTCCAACTTGACATGATCCCTACATAACCTAACTTGACTTGATCCAAGTCGATCTTACCTAAACCAGATCTGACTCAATCTAACTTGGGTCTCACTAGACCTAGTTTGACTTGAAACAAGCCCATCTCAACATAACTTGAATTGGCTTAAATAAGGTATAATTTAACTCTAGTAAATCTGAGTGAAGATGCCTTTAAGTATGATCTAACTCAACCTAACCTATTCACTAAATATAATTTCAACTTAATATAGTTTCAACCTAAACTCAACTTAACCTTTTATTAATATTGACCTAGATTTAAATTAAGTAAATAATTGGTAGGTCTATACGTATTCCTTTAAGTAAATGGTTTTTTATTTTTTAAGTAAAATGTTGTACTTAAAAGATGACAGATAAGTGTCTTGCTAATTCAAGGTGATCCTTATCCATAAAACTTTTTCTTATGTAAGCTTTTTTTTTATCATGTGAACCCTTTTTTTCCAACCTTGCCCATATGTGTGAAGGCAAGTGTTGAAGATTGGGCAAACTAACATATATACTCATTGACATTTAATCTCTATAATATAACTTCATTAAAAACAATCCAACTATGTTAAATATACTAACTTAAACATTCACTTATTTATTGATTATTCTTAATAATACCATGACTGATGGAGAGGCTCTTAGGTGCCATAGCTTCTTAAACACGCTCCAAGTGTTGTAGCGCATGAACAAGCCTTGTTGCACCGAACAAATGCCATGGAAAGAGATCCTCATGATGTGGAAGCAATGGAAAAGGAAAGAAGACTATGGAAGGTGGCGTGGAAGGAAGGTTATGCAGTGGTTATGGTGGATTAGGTGATGAAAGTCTTGAAAAAGGTTAGGTCAACCTTCAAGAGACAACTTCTAGTTTCTTGGAGAAGAAACTCAATAGGAAACTTGATCAATGTGCAAAAAATTCAGCAGCATTTCATTATGATAATCAAGCTTACAAGAGAGGTACCTAGACCTCTTATTTATAAAAGAAAGGATGAGCTACTTAGCATACCATGCAAGCTATCTAGGTAGTGTATGGAATAAGCTAGGTCTAGAAACCTTAGCTTGCATCACGCACTAGGGCTAGGGTTTACCTAGCTTGTGTAGCACGCCACCTAAGCCCTAAACCAAACGTCTACCACTAATGAGAAAGAGCCACATGTCCTATTCTAATAGGCACTCCTAAACCTAAACCTAGGTGCCTTTTGCAAACCCTAAGGCACCTAGGGTTTTATTTACAATGTTAATTTTAACAATTTGTCAAATGATCCTCAATGCTCAGAATAGTCAGCAATTTGATATGTGCATGGGTCTTTGACTCTTCATTAGCTTCAAGATGCCTGAGCATAGCTCTGGTGACTGAACCTTACCTGAGCCTTCTTCCATCATCCCCTCCCACTTGAAAAGGATCTGACCTCAAATCTGGCTCATCTACCTCGTCTTTATTACTACCTACAAAAGGAATGAGATCAGTCACATTAAAGGTAGTATGTACTCCATATTCTTCAGGTAGATCCAATTGATAAACATTGTTATTAATTTTCTTTAAGATTTGAAAAGGTCCATCACCATGGGGACTGAGTTTTGACTTTCTTTGGTTTGGAAATCTATCTTTTCTTAAGTAAGCCAAACCCAGTCTCCTTCTTTAAAACTTATGTCTCTCTTCCCCTTATTAATTTGCCTATCATATTTATCACTTTGTTATTGTATTTGAATTTTAACCTTCTCATGCAATTTTCTTACAAAATCAGCCCTTGATGCCCTTTCTTTATGAATAAAATCAGTAGGATTGGGCAAAGGTATCAAATCCTTTGGAGTGAGAGGATTAAACCCGTATACAATCTCAAAGGGTGAAAGTTGTGAACTACTCTATTATAGGCAAACTCAATATGAGGAAGATACTCATCCCAGGATTTGTGATTACCCTTCAAGATTGCCCTTAACATAGTGGATAGAGACCTATTAACATCTTTTGTTTGTCCATCCGTTTGAAGATGACATGAAGAGGAAAAATTAAGTTTAGTTTCTGGTCTTCCCCAAAGAGTTCTCCATAAATGACTAATGAACATAGGATCTCTATCTGACACTATGGTTTTTGGTAGACCATGAAGCCTAATCACATCTCTTAAGAAGTACCTAGAAATGTTGCTTGCATCATCTACTTTGTGGCATGGAATAAAGTGTGCCATCTTACTAAAACGATCCACAACCATAAAAATAGAATCAAAACCCCCTTGAATCCTAGGTAGCCCAAGGACAAAGTCCATACTGATATCCTCCCAGGGAGCACAAGCAACAGGTAATGGGATATACAGACCGTGAGTCATGACTCTTGATTTTGCTTGTAAACAAGCAACACATTTGTAACAATACCTCTCTACGTATCATCTCATGTGGGACCAAAAGAATTTTTCCTTTAATATGCACAAAGTTTTCTCTACCCCTAAGTGACCTATAAGGCCTCCTTGATGTGACTCTTTTACAAGGAGCTTCCTATGTGAACTAAGAGGTATACACAATTTTCCTTCTTTAAAGAGATACCCTTGTTTACATTGTAACCTCCCTGAAGTTTTTGTTGACATTTGGTAAAGATGGATGAAAATTCAGGATCATTTTTATATAATTCAGTTCTGTTATCAAATCCAATGAAATTAAAACTAGTGGGATTTGATCAATGAAAGAAATAAAATGGAAGTAGGAAAACTTAAACAAAAGCTTTGAAAAATGTAAATCTAGACGAATCCTAAGTTGAAGTTCTTTAGTACCAATGGAAAATAAAATGGAAGTTCAAAACCTTGTCGAGCTCTAAATATTAAAAAAATATTTTTGTTTGTTTTTACCTTAAATTTTGTCTCATCTTTGGAAAGATAAACATTTTCAGAATCGCACTCAGTTTTCTTATTTAATTAAAGGTACCGTCATAGAACGGGCGTTGTAGGGGTGCTAACACCTTCCCCACACGTAACCGACTCCGGATCTAGACCCGATTTTCGCAGACCATAGCCTTAATTTTGGTTTTTCTATAGTTTTCCTAATAAACTATGGTGGCGACTCCTTTCCTTAAATTTTCAAATAATTCTTATTAATTTTTTTTGGATCGCCGTCCCGTCGTGATTTAGGTTGCGACAGTGTGCTCTAAAATGAGATCATACCAATCATTAATACCGGGCCAAATGGAGGAAGAAATTGAAATTTTGATTTGTATTTGAGTTAAGTTGATTATGATGAATGAGAATGAAATTATTAATAAAGAAAATAATCTTGATAAAGTGGTGAGGGTGCACACTCATGACTAAATTAAGATATATTTCTGTCTTAATGTTTCGTGTTTAAAGTATCTTTAGAAGATATGTTTTGATTTATGTTTTGATTGAGTAATTGAATTTTGTGTATATATAATTCAATTATATATTATTTTAAAAATTTTGTACATTTTTATTGGAAAAGAAAAACTTTCAAATTACAAATAAAAAAATAATGGACTGTATGTTCTTTATTCAATTTTTCTCTTTCCCAGGGACTTTTAAAAGTCTCCATCTTAATGGTTTGGCACTTTATTTTTACTGTCCTTTCATTATATTTTGTACTGGATTTGTACCTAAAGAGTATCATGTTTTTGGCATATTTTTGTTTGTGTAAGTATAATTCACTTGCATGTTATTTTTACAAAAAAAAGACAAAACTGACAATGTAAATTTAATTTATCTTTCTCTTTTATTTTTATTATTGATAAGTTCACAAATTCATTATTAAATTATATTAATTAATATTATCTCTCTTTGACTTTTGAGATTATAAAACTATATAATTTTATTAGTTTCATCAATACAACACGAGTTGATTGTGGTTAATTTTTTATTTTTCATGCCTTTAAAATATATTTATTTTGATATATTTTAAAATACATTTATTTTTATATATTGAAACTTGTTTAATATATTTTAAAATATTAAAATTAATGCATTTGTGAGAGGCCATGTTTAATGGTTCAACTTGAAAGATGGAGGAAAATCATCAAAGAAACTTATCTTTATTTTTTTTCTAGTATGTCAATTTTCAAGGACGAAAATTTTTGTTGTTGGGAAGAATGTAATAACCTAGAAAATAGCTATAGAATAAAAATTAACCTAGAATTTAGTTTTAGAGATAAATAAGATAACACCTATTTTTTTAACAGAAAAGTTGTTTAAGTAAATAAAAGTTAGTTATTTGCTTTTTATTTTTATAACAACCACCAACTCTCTCTCCCTAAGAAGATATTCTCTCTCTAAGAAGATATTTTATCTCTCTAAAAAGATATTCTATTTTATTCTAATAAAAACTACCAACTCTCTCTCTTTTTCTTTCTTTAAGAGGATATACAGTTTTATGAAAACCACCATTTCTCAAACAATTTATCTTTAAATTTTTCTACATTCTCTCTAGTTTGTGATATCATAGATTATCATATTGACAATTAGAGGACATCCCTAGATTCATAGCGTTGAGTAGATCAAGAGTGTCCGATCAGATTCTTGAACAGAGTTAGGTTGCTTGTGATTTTAGGGTTTTGAGTATCTCTACTCTATAGAGGTAAGGGAAGCTAGTTTGACTATTTTTAATATATATTGTAATTATTTATTTTATTAAATATGAATTGGATGAATTTGAGTTAAGTTGGATGAATGTTTATGTATTGTATGATATAGTATCAATGTTTGTGAATGATGTGGTGTGTGATCGAGACATAGTATCTTTAGGAAAGGAGATACCCGTGTTGAGATTATTAGGATGTGCATTGTTTCGGGATTCAAGGAGGTATCCTGACTCTACTGGTACATTGGATTCACATGGATGAAGATTACCAATTCGTGAAGAGTCGAAGGAGGTTTATATGGTCCTGTCCAAGGTTTGAAATATGAGCCCGATCGGAATAGGACATATGGATTAACCCTGTGTATACGGGATCCAAGGTTTGAAATATGAGCCCGATCGGAATAGGTTGTTCTGAGGTTTGGAATATGAGTCCGATCAGAACAGTTGGGTGGTATATGATAGGTGCACACCCTGAGTCTAACTCAATGCACGAGTGTCTTCTGAAAGTAGAGAGTCTAGTGTCTTTGTTTGTGAGTTATGTATGATGTGAGATGAATTATGAAAGATTGAATTGTTGTTGTTTTGTTGAGCTAGAAATCCAATTTATGAAAATATATATTTTTTTAAAAAATCTCTAGCTTACCCTTATTTTTGTGTGTTGTTTATTTTTGTTTTTTTAAAACTTCGATGATCGTGTATATTACACGTGAACAGAGGATTTGACAGGTGGTGTGAATCCGTAGTGAGCTAATGGAGAAGTTTAATTTTAATTTATTTTATTTTATTATAACTTTATGAAGATGTTTTTATTAAATCTTATTTAGAGAAGTATATGTTGAAATACATGATGAATATATGGATTTTTTTATATTCAAGTTTATTATATAATTTTTACGCAATAAAGTTTATATTATATGAAAAATATGGGATGTTATATCACATGGTTAAAATACAAGAAAATAAAGAAGAATGTAACTAAGAAGTTAAATAAAATAATACTTTTAATAATTTTACAGAAGTACAAGAAGTAGAATAGAACAAAAACAAAAAGAATGGAGAAACTAAATTTATATTATTAAGTAGAATTTTTTTAATTTCAACTTGTGTCTTGATACATAACTTATCCAAACGTGTATTTTAACACTTGTGCCTTCGTATATAATAATGATGAGCAAATTTATTAGTAAAACAGTAAAATTATCATTTCCCTAATTTTCATCCTCTAATTCAGTTTAAATAAATTTAAACAAAATATATATTTTATTCTTTACAAAAATACATTTCAAAACTTATCGATGATGAACAAACATTTCATCATATGAATCCTTTAATATCCATTTGTTTCTATCGATAGAAACTTTTCAAGCAAAGAAATACTTAAAAAGTCTAAAAAATAATACCAAATTTTAAAAGAAAAAACAAAAATGAAATTACCTTCTAAAACTTTATACGTTTCATGCAAAGTTGATGTGAACCCGGTTAGGAATAAACCCCATAACCCACAACAAAGAGTAGTTGAATGCCCCAAGATCCCTAAGTATTCAGATTTAGGATGATCTACTCAAAACCCTTGTCTTGCGGAAAAGAAATCGCAGCAAAGACCCTAAAGTATGGTAAACGCCACAAGGATGATCAGCCCTTGATAAGTTGCAAGTCCAAATGAAGAACTCAAGAGAGAAACTCTCACTTCTGAAATTTTCAGATTCAAATTCGTATTTCCCATTCAAAGTTGTTGTTTACATGTGTTTTCTTACTTAAGTAGACCTTTGAGCTTCTAAAAAGCTAACCTAACTCTTCAACAACCTAGAAGCCTCCAAATTTAATGCAACAACAGCTTTTTGGCACACTTATAGATGACTAATTATTACATCAAATGGGAAAACGAAAAACACAATTTACTAAGCATGACTACTCTAAGCCCTATGGAAAATTAATCAAAATACATCAAAATAAAAAATTTAAAATATGCCCACAAAATAATGGGTGACTCTTCAGATTTTAACCTAAGCC
>Ga0209700_108471_pt1 | contig 13129 bp, 8 predicted proteins | sample SiratroredBW_FD_187528 | JGI IMG/M metagenome (GOLD analysis project Ga0209700, IMG submission 187528) | Root nodule microbial communities of legume samples collected from California, USA - Siratro red BW (SPAdes) (version 2) | ecosystem: Host-associated > Plants > Roots > Nodule | place: USA... | reverse complement strand
AAAAAAAAAAAAAAAAAAAAAAAGCTTTTTTTTTTTTCACAAGTTTATACTTAAATGACTATATTTTATTAACTTTTGAAACAAGAGATGAAAAGCATAACAGAATGGTCCATAACTTGTTTAACAAATATTGTATGCACTACGAATATAAGTAATTAAAGTTAAATTTAATTTTAAAAAACAATCAAAATTATAGGAAAGAGTAAATTAAAGTACCAACATATATAACTAGTATTCTAACCGGTAAAAGAGAGTACTACTATTTTAAATAATTTGTATATAATAAATGAAATTATAATAATTGATTATTATGACTAACTAATAGAAATAAGTATGTAAGTACAAATTAATAATTTACTATTGTTAATGGAATTTGATAGTGGTAAGATTTTAACTAATAACTTGTGTTTAGGAGTTACATTAATTTTGAAAAAATTTAAGTGTGTAAAATTCGGTAACTTATGTTCTATAATAATTAAGTTCATTGATCAAAAACAAAACTTTAGCTATGTAATTTAGTTAAAATTTGAACTAATTTGAACTTACGTAAATAGATATAATGTTTGGTTGGAACAAACTTTGATGTATAGTTTTGCCTACGAAGGAGGAAAATATGAGTATTACAATTTAAAATAAACATCTTCAACAACAAATTATTTTGTATGTAAAGACTATTTAGAAGGAACGGGACTAGTTCATATTTATTGTGAGACATTGATTAATTAATATTTATTGAGCATATTAGTTTGCCTAAATTAACATATAGATTGTCAAATATTTTAATTAATATCTTAATGTATTTTACTGATATTAGATATATAAGAAAATTACTTTAAAACTGTAATCTTTTTAATTCCAAATAAGAATTTTCTCTCTCGGGAAAATATAGTTCATACACTTAAAAAATTGACTTTTAAAATATTTTTTTAGTAAGAGACTATTAAAAAAATTTGATATAACATATAATTACAATATGTTAATAATTACATTATAAATAGTGTATAATAATATAGATATATTGTACTATATTTAAATTACATGATAATATTTAGGAATATAATATGTCGATATCCTTAAAAGTTTATAATGTCATTCTAAAACCACTGTTATTAACATTTTATTTAATAATTTAATTAAATAACTTAATTGAATATTTTATTAATATTTTCTTTTAATATTTAATAAAACAGAAGGAAGTAAAAGAAGCATGTGAATATGTGATGTGATGTCCTCAAACGAACGAGAAGTTGTCGTGAGATGGCGGGTACCTGCCGGAACAACCACCGCCACGTACTGCAGCTGGTGCTGTCGTGCCGGAAAATCACCGCCCAGGTCACCAACACCACCACCTCCTCCATTATAGCCATGGCCTCCTCGTCGGAGCACGAATTCGCGGCTCACTACCGTGCACAGCTCAACCGGTTCCCCAGATCCCAGCGCTTCTGGGACGGTAAAGTCGCCTCTCGCGTCGGGGAGAAGCTAGGGTTCCGCCTCAGAGAAATCGGCGTCACCACCGTGCAAATTGACCCTCACGAGGAACAATCCCGTCCGCCACACTACCGCGTCATGGTCTCTCCCTTGTTCCATTCCATCAAAAACGCCGGCGTCCACGTTTCCGGCGTTCACTGATTAATTTACCCCAAATTGTGAGTTTCAATTTTGAGGGCTTTTCATTGTTGAGCCAATTCTTCACCACACACAATAAAATTTTGACTCTGAGCCACTATTGCATATTGCTGTTATTATTATTATTATTGGGATCACAAATTATTTACAAATTGGTTACCATTGTTGTTCTTTGCTTGTATCAACATTGATTGATTAATAACGTGGCCGCTCCATTTGCCATATTTTTGTTTGTTTTCTCATTGAATTGATGCTTGTGAAGTTGTGTTCTGTATCCAAATGGCGATTGGCCTAGTCGCAGAATATTCTCAATGAATCCATTATTCTTCATTTGCTTGAAACGGCATGTTCACAGAATTTTGTGGTTTGAATTGAAATTTTTAATGAAGTTCATAATAATAGAAGAGTGTGTTATTGACTTTTCTCAATAGTAGAACGCTATCTCCAATGTAGAAATGTGATTAACAATACAAGAAAACTTGGCTTGGAACATTGACTAACCATGAAAATTGGAACACTTGGGAGTTGTTATGAACATCCTTCATACTGCACCATGAAAAATTGAAATATATAACAAACCACTAAGATTACTGAAAGCAATATATTTTTGTCACAAAGGTAATATTTTTCCCCACAAAATCATTATCAATCTAAAATATCATGGACCACCCTCTCAGTTTGTATCGACATGATTCAGAGAATAATATGTATGTTAGGTGGGTTGAATGTGTTTGTTTGTAAAAACTTCCCAACTACACAATCAACCCACATCTGCATTACTTATGAACCATATTTATGTGAGTAATGAGTTTTGGTCACATGACATTAAGTGACTGGAGTGGAAAATTCAGAGCTTTTACAGTTGAACATGGATATGGATCAGTAAATGACTGAGTTGTGGACTATTCTTTCTGTGGATATCATTATTTTGGGTTGATTTGTGTGAAAAATGTTGCCTTGTGGTGGTGGAACATGAAGGTTAGATTGAAGCTCTTAGCAGCATCCATTCATACAGGGAGTGAATTTTGGTCTTAGTGTTATGTTGATTCATGTGGAAGATTGTGCGAAACTTTGGTTTGCTGTTTTTTTCATGTTATTGTTATGAAATGACTTATTTCTTATCAATAACTAATTATAGTTAAAATATGATAATCATTAAAAATACGAAATGGAAATTTTATAACACTTAACAATTTATTATAACAGGAAGAACCAAAACTAAAAGAGAAACATATCAGGCAAAAAGAGTTTAACAAAAATTATTTACAAGAGATAAAAAATATTTAGTATATAAACTAAAAAAAATATTATTTCTTATATATTTACATCTCCTCCAACTTAGGAAAGTGGCCTTTTAGAAAGAATTAATCTTATTTTCACTCACTTTTATATATCAGGTGAAAACATGAGAATATAGAAATATATAACCTTATAAAGGATTGATAAATTTTGCAATAAAAATTCCTCTTGATTTTATTTAATGCTGTTTTTTAAAAAATATTTAATGCAATACTAACATGGATCCTTTAAGCATACTTCACTTTATTGACATGTAATCAAAATACAAAATAATTGTTTATTTGTATTAACAATTATGAAGCCTCGCACGTTCATGATACTTTTTCACAACAAGATTTAATGGTATTTGGTCAATTTCTAAATAGAAAACCACTTCCAAATTTCATTTTAGGAAAACCAATTCTTATGCAAGTCACACAAAGCATAGACCAAATTTAATTATTCTCACATATTAAAAATTTAACGTACCAACACTATTGTTTCGATAATACCATATTGATATTTCCTTAATATAAATTGTAATAATTATAGTATTTTTTAAGAGTTTTTTTTTCAACACATTAGATGGCGTTGATTGATCGACAGACATGTGCAACGAAGCAAAGCGTTGGCAAAAAGATGAAAGAAATGATATGGCGTGAGAATATAAAAGTAAAAAGAAAAGAAAAAGAAAATAATGGAGTCACTTTCCTTTCCTTCTTTTCCAATTTTACTTTCTAAAAATCAAATTCCAATATAAAACAAAAGCACCAACCCATAATTTTCGGGACAGTTGGAATGATCAACTCCAACTCTTTTAACCTATCAATTAATATTTTTTATCCTTCTTTTTGTAAAAAATAAAATAACAAAAAAGCGTTCATTCTTATGAAAAAATCCATAGCATGTTGTGTATAGTCAACTTTGTACTACTCACCACAATATATCACCTAATTTTTTAATAAATAATAATTTATGCAATATTTATAAATTGTATGGAAATTACTAATATTGATGATAGATGAAATCCATGGGTTGATGGTGGTTTAATTATAATACACATTTTGTCTGTATGAGAATTAAAACGTTGCATTTGATAATAGCGCCAATGGCAGGGGAAGAGTTGCACCTCTGACTCTGACCCCAACCCCATTGCCATTTTTTCTGGTATTTTTTTAATTTAATTTTATATGCTTTTGTTTTCCCTTCGATTTGATACAAAGATTTTCAGTATTCCATTATTTTCCTCTTTTCCTAAGCGTAATAAATCTTTATTCTCTCGTGATTTTGTTTTCTGCATAGATCGCGATCGGCGACGCTTCATTCTGCGAAGGAGTGGAAATTATATAATCTGAATAGGTTAGGTACGTTTCTAACATTCCTCGCTCCGAATTCTTGATGAGTTAATTCAGTATATAGCTCTCAATTTTCGAGCGTTCGTTTTTTTTTTTTTTTTTGTTGTTGTGGAAGAAATTCGTTAAACCCTGCGCGGGCTCTTGATCGAGCTGAATTGGATTCGGTTTGTGAATATTGCTTGTGAATTTGTGTGAATTTGAGTTCTGATTACTTGAATATGAATGGTTGAGGTAATTTGAGAAGTGAATTTTGTTGTGGAAAATGTTTCAGGGCAGGGTTTGTGAATTCTTTGCACAATGGGGGTTATGTCCAGGCGGGTTGTGCCCGTCTGTGGTAACCTCTGTGTGTTTTGTCCTTCTCTGCGCGCAAGATCAAGGCAACCGGTAAAGCGTTACAAGAAGTTGATGGCTGATATATTCCCGCGTAATCAGGTGAAGTTTTCGGCTTGTGTTGTTACACAGTGTTTGCTTGGTAGCTATTAGTTTCACGGGACCCAAGAATTATAAGTAGAGTTAGTAATTATTTGCTAATGTATGCATCGGATGGTTTATTTGTGTAGTTTTTAAACTAAGTAATACCATCTTGTGTATTATTACTGTTGCTCTTAGTGGCTGGTGCACTGTTATGTTAAGACGAATAATGATAAATGATAAATGCAGGCAACGGGTTGATGAGACCTGTTTCTTGTACTGGTTAAGGAGGTTATTTGGTTTAGCAAACAGAGAAGTTTAGTAGCTCTTCTTAGCCCTGTTTCGATTCATATCAGGTGATGATTACTGTGATTTTCAGGTTGCTGAGCCTAATGATAGGAAAATTGGAAAGCTATGTGAGTATGCTTCTAGGAATCCATTGAGAATTCCTAAGGTAATATATTGTTTTCGTCTCTTCTAGGCTTTTTTGTTTCATGCAACCAAGAACATTACGACATGGTGGATGAAATTTAGATATGATCATATGGTAAAAAAGTGTTAGATTTGATTAAAGTATCATTGTAGAAGTTCCTGTTGGATGCGATTCAATAATCACTTGTTTGATAAAATTGATGTTAGAATATATGAAAATATTATATCATATCTTAAAATATCTCTAGTTATCCCTTAAAACTAGTTTCCCTATTTGCTTAGTATAAATTACCATATTTCTTTATCTTACCATTTGTATCCCTAATTAGCTAGGATTATGATTAGTATAAATAAGGGTTAGCAATAGGTTTTATGAATGTAATAATATATCAATACATTCAAATACATCTAAATTATCAGTTTATTAAGTTAATATCAATTTAGTATATATAAGGTAGATTTAGTAATATAGTGTTTCATATATATAAAACTATATAATTTCAACTTAAGCACTGAGATTTCCAGTGATAAAATTTGAAGCACTGAGCCGTAATCTTCACAATATTTTCATAAATTCTGAATATTTTATTGAAGGAAAACTTGATTATTTAATATTTTGAATGAGGCTAAACTAAAGGAAATCATTGCTATTTAATACTTAATTAAAGAAACTGCTACTGAATGTATTTATAACCCTTCCATGTGCTGAATGCTTTCGGTTTTTCTTCACCAAAATCTTTTTTGGAATTTATTAAATTTAAACAAACACCATTGAGTCACTTTAAGTTCTGAATCTTTTCATTTTCACTGTTGATTTCTGATCTCTGACATATCTAAATTTATTTGGTGTTTTGTCTTGGCAGATTACTGACAACTTGGAGCAAAGATGTTATAAGGATTTGCGTAATGAAAACTTTGGTTCGGTGAAAGTGGTCTTTTGCGTATATAGGAAACTGTTATCGACATGTAAGGAGCAGATGTAAGTTTTCCACAGTATAATTTAAGTGCGTGTTCCTTGGATTTAATTATTACTTGATCCTGACCAAATTCATGTAAACACATTTGGGTGTTGGGGCACCTTACATGTATTACATTGCGGAGGCCATTTTGAAATTTATAGACATTTATGAGTTCTTTGTGTCCAGGTTTCATTCATGTAAATACTTTTGGCTGTATAGGTACTTTTTGATGCATGGTTAGGCTTAGAACTCTTTTTTTTTTTTCTTAATTTATTTTTCTTAGTATCCTTAAGCAGGGTCTTGCAGTGTCAATTTGTCTCCTGTAGTCCTATTTGCTATTGTCTAAAGCATCTTACCATAAAGTTCTAGGTCATTTGATTTATTTCCTTGTTGGATGCTACTATTTACTATAGTGAGTAATAGTATTCAAACATGCTTCTTAATCTTGCAGGCCGCTGTTTGCTAATAGTTTATTAGGGATCCTTCGAACGCTTCTAGAGCAAACTCGTTCAGTGGAAATGCAGATCTTAGGTTGCAAGACTCTTGTAGAATTTACAGAATGCCAGGTATTTGGTTACTCAACCTTTCGGACCTGTTAGTGTTAAAATTACAGTAGGATTGCTTCAATTTGCAAGAGATTTTCCACCCGTTTAAAGCAGTTTCACTAATTTAAATTTAACTTTAAAGTCTGTATTATTATAAGTTATGGTAATTGATATATTGCATTTTGTAGATCAAATCTTTTTTTTTTTTCTACTTTTTTCTTTTCAATGCCATAAATTTAGTGATATTGACCCTTTGAGTTAAAGTAGACAAATGGTACATACATGTTCAACTTAGAGGGTTTTATACCAAAACTATGTCAATTGGCTCAAGAAGTGGGAGATAATGAACAAGCTCTGCTTCTACGTTCTGCTGGCCTACAAGCGCTATCCTATATGGTACTTCTCCTTCTTTGGTCCATTGTTCTTGCAGTATTTGCTTATGTATTCCTGTAAATTGATAATTGCAAGGATGGTTGAAAACAGTTTTGGTTATTTCCGATTAATACTCATTAGATATTGAACTTCTTCATACTGGTAGAAACTTTCTTTAACTAGTGTCTTTAAAAAAATTGAAGCCCTTGTAATCTAAATAATGAAATGAAATTTTACCAAAAATAAAGAGTAAAAGTGGTTTTTTAGTAATTTGAACTTTTGAAGGCTAGAAGCTTTATTTTGGGAACAAAATTGTTAGAGTGGTACATTTAAATCATTCAATTTTGTTTACTGGTTACCCTGTTCCTACCACAATATCTTTGGTTAGTTGTCTTTCAAGGTCACTTATACCTTCACTGGATGGCTTTTGTTCTTCCTCCCTATGTTTGTGCAGGTGCAGTTCATGGGAGAGCACTCACATCTTTGCATGGATTTTGACAGTGTGAGTATTATTTCCCTACTCTTCTTATTCCTTGATTCTGTCAGACATTAAACATGTAAATTTAGTGGCTTGCAGTATTATGTATTTATTTATAACCACAATTCAGCGTTTGACTTTAAAGGTTAGTTTATACTTGTCTTAATTTGTTGGGTGGGTGGGCTGTTCAATAGATTATATCAGTGATTTTGGAAAATTTCACGGATCTCCAATCCAAATCCAATCTTGCCAAAGTAGAGAAATTGAATTCACAATCTCAGAGCCAGCTGGTCCAAGGATATCCCAAAGGAGGAGACCTACATTCTTTATCAGATATCAATAAGAAGGATGCCTCCTTATTCAATGGTGTGACGGGAACTGAGACAGAATCCAAGTTGTAGGTCTTCTCTAACTGTTCTCCCATCTCCTTCTTGGTATAAAGCCAACATATGACATCCGGACAACCATTGTGTTCACTGTTTTTACAGAGATACTGCTAAAGATCCTGCTTATTGGTCAAAGATTTGCTTGTATAATATGGCCAAATTGGCCAAGGAAGCTACAACTGTGCGGCGCGTCCTTGAACCATTTTTTCATAATTTTGATGCTGAAAACCACTGGTCTTCTGAAAAGGGAGTTGCTTCTTGTATTTTGCTGTATTTGCAATCCCTTCTAGCAGAATCAGGTAGCCTTGTAACATTCAATGTTATAACTTTTTCTTACACATGCAGTTTTTATCTAATTTTCTATATAAATGATTATCACTTTTTGAACACCAGGAGATAACTCCCATCTTCTGTTGTCCATTTTGGTCAAGCACTTGGATCATAAAAATGTTGCTAAGCAGCCTATTCTTCAGATTGATATTATTAAAACCACCACGCAGCTTGCACAAAATGTGAAGCAGCAGGCTTCTGTTGCAATCATTGGTGCAATATCGGATCTCATTAAACATCTAAGGAAATGCCTGCAAAATTTAGCTGAAGCATCCAGCATTGGAGATGGTACATATAGGTTGAATACTGAACTTCAGTCTGCCTTAGAAATGTGTATATTACAACTTTCAAAGAAGGTATTTGTGCTAACATTATGTATCACTTTTTTGTCTGTCTTTCTAACTTCATATTATCTCAAACTTAGCATCATACTGGGGGGCCTTAGCTGTGATTTTTGAGTAAAGTTTCCTGGATTCTAGATATCTATAGATCCAATTTGTTATCTATTCTACTATGACAACAGGTTGGGGATATAGGACCAATTCTTGATTTGATGGCTGTGGCACTGGAGAATATCCCAGTTACTACCATCACGGCAAGATCAATAATCTCTGCTGTCTATCAAACAGCAAAATTAATCACTTCCATTCCAAATGTGTCATATCACAATAAGGCAAGTGTTCCTACTTGGATTAGAAATGGTATTTTATGCTTAGCTATAGTAAATGTCTGAACTTTTGGGTCACCTTTTGACTTATCCAGGCTTTCCCTGATGCCTTGTTTCATCAATTGCTACTGGCCATGGCTCATCCTGACTATGAAACACAAATTGGAGCACACAGCATCTTCTCTATGGTGCTTGTGCCATCCATGGTTTCTCCTTGGTTGGACCACAAAACAAAGATTGCTCATAAGGCACAGAATGACGGCTTCTCCACTCCTCATGAAACTTTTTCTGGAGATGAAAACTTTAACGGGAAACTGGAAGAAGGAAAGGCAATATCTGGTGTCAATGGGAAGAAATATGCAATTCATCCATATAGGGGCTACAGTTTTTCTCCCAAGCTAACTGATGGAAATGAGGTAAGATTTTTTTTTACGTATCATTATTAATTGTATGTGTTTAATAGTGTGTTTTTGGTTGGAGAGGGAAAAGAATTTGCAATTCGTATTCATTATAATTTAATTTTGATTATTCTTGTTTACTTCAATCATGTTAAATACATGGTTGAGTTAGTTAGGTTGTTTCTTTTGTCCTTTTTCCAACAATAGAGAGCCTTGATCCTTCATTGTCTAGTTCCAAACTAAATTTTGAGTCTGGAATTTTCAGGATCAAAGTTCTCTCAGGCTAAGCAGTCATCAAGTTAGTCTTCTGCTTTCTTCAATCTGGGTCCAGGCAACATCTGTGGGAAATGGCCCTGCAAATTATGAAGCAATGGCACACACCTATAGCATTGCTTTATTATTTACCCGTTCTAAGGTAAGTGTGATTTGGTGCGTACTCAATGTTCTGATTGCTTATAAAGATCTATGATCGGTAAAGACTATTGAAGTTACTTTACTCATTTTGTTTAAATGTTGCTCATTTATAACTGTATAAAGACATATTCTAACTAATGTCATTAAAAAAAATAAAAAAAGTAGAAAGTTTTATTGGGAAAGGAAGTGTCTATTCTATTAGAACTACAAATTATTTAGAAGTGTCTATTCTATTAGAACTACAAATTATTTAAAACTTACCTTTTTTAGGCAGCTAAAAATGTTTAATAAGGTGTTTAATGCTACATAACAAGTTCCATTAGGGCACTTGTTATTAGAATAAAGAGAAATTGTATTGTATTATAGAAAATCAAAAGCCAAATTACAAGAGTGATGTCAGCTATATATTGCTTGCTAACAGAATGTAACTGACTAAGATGAATGTCCTAACAACCTGTACCTAACTAGGAGTTAGTTTACTGAGTACAGCTATCAAATGTCATTAAAAAAAAATAAGAAAGTAGAAAGTTTTATTAGGAAAGGAAGAATCCATTCTATTAGAAATACAAAATATTATTTAAAACTTACCTTGTTTAGGCAATTAGAAATGTTTAATAAGGTATTTAATGCTACATAACTGGTTCTATTAGGGCACTGGTTATTAGAATAAAGAGAAATTGTGTTGTATTATTGAAATCAAAAAGCCAAATTACAAGAGTTATGTCATCTATATATTGCTTGCTAACAGAATGTAACTGACTAAGAAGAATGTCCTAACAACCTGTAACTAACTAGGAGTTACTTTACTGAGTACAGCTATCAAAGTAGTATAACTGTCAAGAGCTTAACACAAAAGAAAGGGTCTATTTACAATAGGAGTAGAACTATATTCCAATGGTCGTTAACAAGAACCTTGTTTAAATTGGTAATTGATTTAGTGGCAGTGGTTGTATTTTGACAGGAATTTTTATCTTGTCAGAAATGAAGAAAAAATAGTGCATATTACATGTGTTAAAACTATCTTAATCACTTTTAAGCCTTGTAATATTATGTGATTGATTTGCCTTAAGTTCGTGAAGTTCTAATTGTTTTCCACAGGTGTCTAATCACATGGGATTAGTAAGATGTTTTCAACTGGCATTTTCCCTCAGGAGGATCTCTTTGGACCAAGAAGGTGAGATTTACAGACAAAATTTTACTCTGGATGAAGGAAAGACGTTGAGAAATCTTGTCACTGTGGAATCAAGGCTTGAGTAGTGGAATAATCATTCCTTGACTTTTTCATACAAAACAAAGAAATGTTCTTTCCCATGGAATGGAGACAAGAATGGAATCAAAGTCCAGGGTTCTCCAAATGTTCTGCTACACATATAGGAAATCATCTTAATTGAGAATAATATTTTCTCTGGTGAAACTTTTCTAACATTTTTTTATGTGCTTGTTAAAGGAGGTTTACAACCATCTCGTAGGAGGTCCCTTTTTACTTTGGCTTCATACATGCTTATCTTCTCTGCCAGGGCTGGCAGTCTCCGTGATCTAATTCCAATAGTTAAAGCTTCACTGACTGAGGCAACAGTTAATTTCTTTACCTTACCTTTGGACTTGATCCACATTTTTCATTCCTTCATCTTCCTTTTAAAATTGAGTGTCACTACATACTTTCCCTTTTTACTCATGATTTGATTGACTAATTAAAGTTATAAATCCACAGGTAGATCCTTTTCTTGAATTGGTCGATGATATCCGACTGCTGGCCGTCTGTAAAGAATCAGAGAATATAAGTTATGGATCTCAGGAAGATGAGGTGGCTGCTTTGAAGTCTCTTTCAACTGTAGAATTGGATGACAAGCAGTTGAAAGAGACTGTAACATCGTCCTTTATGACTAAATTTTCAAAATTGTCTGAGGTAGTATGAATTTTCTTGGGTTGATTAAAGAATGCTTTGATATGCTTGGAAAATTAATCGTGTACGTTTACCTATATTAATAGTCAGTTAATGATTTGCTAAAGAAATGTGGCTTTGATACTCTTTAATATGTATTGATGTACAACCCCTCCAAATGCAATAAGGAGTAAGGAAAAATGATGAAGGTTAATAGTGAGGACACGTTGTATTTTGATTTTCTTCACTATGTTGAATGTAGTAGGGTAGAATTTAAAGGAAGATAGAACATATATTTTAGAGAGAATTTAGAGAAAGGAAATGCTTCATTATTATTCAGTAGGGTGTAATATATTACATAGGTTCTGCATATTACCTATATTTATAGTCTCTTGAGAATACTTAGTTGAGGGGACTATTTCCTAGGCTGCTATTAATCAAGTGCTACTTCGTAGACACTAATGTCATAAGTACTATGTGATACATAAACATGGTAATTACTAGAGTCATAAATAATATCTGGTGTATCGTCATTGAACTTCTGAGTAGCAAGGTTGTGGAAACTATCAAAGTATATACTTTTATATTTTAGAAAATAATACTTGTGAAGCATGAAAAAAATGTGGACTGTTTAGCAGAAGTTGCAGTACTGTATAAGAGTATGTGGCTTGAGGACTCAATTTGTGGCTCTTGTACTGGTGTACAAGTATGTGGAGATAACTAGAACATTTTTCCATATTTACCAGGATGAATTGTCTAGCATAAAGAATCAACTTCTACAGGGTTTTTCCCCAGATGATGCATATCCATTAGGACCTCTGTCATTTATGGAGACACCAAGACCATGTTCTCCACTTGCTCTGATTGAATTCCCAAGTTTTGATGAGGTAAAGTCTCCAAAGTTGCATCTACATTAGTGGCTTGTCAAACTTGTGTGTCAATTACTGTAATTGGTTTTCCAGATGATGATTCCGGATGATTTCATGGAGGAAGAGACTCGACCTGAGCATAGTGGAAGCCAGTCAGATCGCAAAACATCACTGTCAACCAACTGCCCTGATGTTCTAAATGTTAATCAACTATTAGATTCGGTAAAAACTTGTGTGCTTTTGTTTGTATAATACTGGAGAGAGGATATTTTATTTCTTCTTTCCTTAAACATACTATGGGCATCATTTTATGGATAGGTTTTGGAAACTGCACGGCAAGTTGCAAGTTTCTCTACTTCTTCGACTCCTCTACCTTATGACCAAATGAAGGACCAGTGCGAGGCACTTGTAGCAGGGAAACAACAGAAGATGTCCGTCATTCAGAGTCTCAAGCATCGACAAGAGAGTGATGCCATAATTCTTTCAAGTGGAAATGAAGTTACAGTTGCCCCTGTACATGCTAAGGTTAGCATTTTTTTACGGAAGTTTAATTTTTCAGTCAGGAATGTACATATTGTGAAAAAAAAAAAATAAGGTTCTATTTGCAATTCAATTGGTTATATTGTTTTGAAAGTTTGGCGTATTGACTATCATGGTTGAGTATATAAGGTAGGCTTTGAACTAATGATTAACCAATTTTTTTTTTTTTTTTTGAAAATTGAAATAC
>Ga0209700_108470_pt1 | contig 13133 bp, 7 predicted proteins | sample SiratroredBW_FD_187528 | JGI IMG/M metagenome (GOLD analysis project Ga0209700, IMG submission 187528) | Root nodule microbial communities of legume samples collected from California, USA - Siratro red BW (SPAdes) (version 2) | ecosystem: Host-associated > Plants > Roots > Nodule | place: USA... | reverse complement strand
ATTATTCCTTTGCTTCTAAGAATAGATTGGCTATGGAAACTATTGTTTCAATTTAGGGGTTCATCTGCTACTTGACTTATTCGGTATACTTTAAATAAGCAAATAAAAGGGTTTTTTTTTTTTTTTATATATTATTTGTTAGGAATTCAATACAAAAAAACTCAAAAGACAGGTTTACTATATGTGAGAACATTAAAACTTAATTTTGATATGGAGCAGCTTATCAAGCTCTATCCTTCCGGTCTTGACGACTTTGATGTTCTCTGTTTTTTGTGGTTCTCTTGTTGCATAGCTCTTTTGCAGGTGTTGGTTTCTTTTCTCTTTTTTTTTACCACTGTGTGTATTAGTTAGATTCTGTTTGTAAGGCCTTTTGTGGGCTTGTTTTTCTTGATTGTGTATTCTTGTCATAAAGTTAAAACACCGTGTTTTCTATTTATTTATTTTTTATTATCGATAAAAAATAGAATTTACAAGATTGTGTCCTAATTAAGTATACAAACAACTTCGCTCTGTTAACACTGGGTGATGTAGTCATTTTCTCCTCAATCTATTAGCGGGACTTAAACATAATAGGAGAATTTAACCCAAAACTAGTTAATTACTTAGAGAAATGTCAATATTTAAATATCATCTCAAGTCATTTATTTTACTTGATATAAGATTGTTAACAATATTATTTACACTTTAGAGTTTAAAATTTAAAATTTAAAGTTTAGGATTTAGGTTGACGAAGATTCAATATGTAATATATTTGAGATCGCTGATTAAATAATCGAGAAAACACTATCTTTTTATATATATTATGGTTTAAAGTTTAAATTACTTCAAGTTAGTCTAAATGAATTGATCAATTTTTCTATTAGACTCTTTTATTTATAACTCGGGTATTTTAAGATATCATAGTTATATTATGTTAATAAATATTTAAACTTTTGCAATTGAATATTATGGTACTTAACATCATTGCAATTAAATTTCATTTTAGGGGCTTGTTATTCATTTTACGAGAATAACGGCAGGCGTCACTGACCTAACTCTATAGTCGTTAAGTCGTTTAAAAAGTGATTTTTCTTATAAAAGAATATTTACGTGAAGACTTAGTCCTTATGTTATGTTAACACTGTAACAACCACTTAACAACATACTTTTAAGGGTATTATAGTTATTATAAAAATAAAATTTTTATTTATAAAGAAAGAGAGAAGGGTAAAATTGTAGTTGTGAAGTTGTTGTAAAAATTTGTTGAGAGTCAAAGTATCACAACCTTTAAAACAAATGGGTCTTAATTATTAAGGCAATTATGGCCCACACATATCAACCATTGGGCGACCTTTATTTTATTCCTGAAAATACCTCGACACCTACTATGTTTTCTGTGTTTGGTCACCCAAACCTGCGATAGTTCAATACTAATTATGAAATCAATGTAAGTTATCTTTTCTATATGGGTTCATTTTTGGAAATTGGTTAATGTAGAAAATCACTTCCTAAGTTAGGTAATGTTATAATCAATGTAAACGTAGCAATTGCATATGATTAGTAACCTCTTTCAATATAAGTCCCTTCTGTTAATTGATGTAGAAACTTTTTTCTAAGTTGGTTAGTGTGAAAATTTTTAAATTATCACTTGTTTTAAAATCATTCCAACTTTATATATGTGTCATCGTTAAACAAAGTGGATAAGTTTTGATCATTGATCATAGCCCATGGGCTTGGCCTAATCAAGGTTCAGTGCTTATAACTTGGTTTTAAAACAAAAAAACTTCATCACAATAACTAAGACATAAAATAACCAAATTGATGATTGTCATTAGCTCGATCTATGCTGATCTAGGAACGAGAATTCCATAAAGTTCTTTTTGCTACTAAAAGCTACTGAATAAAACAAAGTCAAAAGAAGAATTGGATTTCTAGTACTCCCAAGTTTTTCACTTCAAAGATGTTTTCCCGTACTTAGGGTGTTCTTAAAACTCTAAGGAGGATTCCCCTCATAAATACAAGACAAACCTCATCTAGGGGGAACTTAAATGTTCTTGTTTGAGGCCATTTAAACTATGAACCAAAATGTTGACGCCCATTGTGGGATTGGTCAAACCTATATATCCTACCTCCATAAACAAATAATGAAGAACCAATGACACGTGGTTCAACCAAAGAAAGATGATAATGCTCTCATCCTACAACAAATTCTTGATACCATGCAAGAATTACAACGAGAGAATGAAGAAGACATGAGAGGATCGAAGGAGACCCAACTAGAATGAGAGACATTGAGAAAATAAGTCAAAGATTCCTATTCCCAAATGGAAAAAACCTTGAGAGCAAATGAGGAGGTGCAAAAAAAAAATCAAATGAAGAATTGTAACAAACAATGCAAAGACAAATGACCCGACAGAGAAAGATGAACTCAAATTTTTTTCTCATACAACTAGATGCTCTATCATTCTTCCAGGAAATCACCGATGAACTATACCACCACATAGTACGGTCCCAAAGCTAACCCCATTCGCGGGATCACTTGACCCCGAGAACCATCTGAAAGCTTTTCAAGCTCAGATGTTAATCTTAAGTGGGTCAAATGCAATACGATGCAAAATGTTTGTGAAAAGCTTCCTAGGAACTACTTTGCAGCAGTTTAGTGAGATCCCCAACTAGGCCATTACCTCTATTTTGGAGTTATCCGACATGTTTGTTGAGAAATTAGTGTCCAACAAGGTGAAATCTCAAAGGACACAAACCTTTTTAACATTACAAGAGAATGAACCTCTGAAACACATCTATTAGCTGAACAAAGAAATGTTCATGGACAACTTCATCAAAGGTCTCAAAGCCAACCATTTAGCATCCCTAATCCTGACCAAAGTCGAATCAATGGCCTTATCTCATATTGAAGCTGATGAAGTGATAAGACATAATAAGGCCGAGGAAATGTGTCACCACATCTTTAGGAAATTTCATAAGCAATGGAAGCCAAGGAAGGACAATTATACATAGGCGAATTGACGATACATACCCTATGTTGCTCAAAGGTTATTTGACAGTACCACTTCCCTTCCCTAACGATCTCCGAGAAGGATATCTTCATAGATGCCAAGAGACCAGAAGACTTCAATTTTTGAGGAAGACACATTCAGCTCTTAGCTCTAGCCATAATGTTTGGTGTAAATTTCACTGAGCTTATAGGCATGACATAGAAAATTGTTACGCCCTAACAACCCAACTACCTGGGCTAATTAGAGAAGGGTGCAATCATGAAACACATATCCTTAGGGACTTCAATATGATCTCAAGAGGATTCATTGGAGGTGAAGCAACCAACTTAAGTAGGAAGTGTTATTCAAGAATAATACTTTCTTTGGAGACAAAAAGGCCACTATCAGTACCTACAATTTTATTTTCTAATATAGATCTTAAGGACATAACTCCCCATGAAGACGATTTAGTGGTACTATCTGTGTTCATGATGGAAAGGAATGTAATGTCATGTTTTGGGACATATTCGTGGGATTCCAAGTTCCAAGGGACCAACTCAAGTCGTTTGATGGAGTGTTGGTCAACTTTTCTGTTGAACAAGTTGAAGTACGGGGATACATCAATATAAGAACTACATTCACAAACAACCATGCATCAAGCAGCATTGTGATAAGGTATCTTGCGGTCAACACCCCTTCATCATACAACTTACTCCTTAGAAGACCATCCCTAAACAAGTTAGGGGTTGTAGTGTCTTCAATCCACCTAATAGTCAAGTTTCCCACCCTTGAAGGGGAGATTGTGACCCTAAGAGTAGACCAAAAGATAGCTCAAAAGTGTTATGAAAGCAATATCCGTACCTGTTGTAACACTTATTTTGATTCCCCTCCATTCGATATTAATACTTTGGGCGTAAATCCTCACATCATTTATGAGGATAAGAGACCATAACCCTATGTAAAGGAAGATGATATTGGCATGGGAAGAAAAGTTAAGATGGGTTACTCACTGGCAGAACAATCAGAACAAGAGTTTATAGAGTTGACAAAGGCAAACTTTTTTGAGATGCCCAACATTGATCTTGACTCTTTTGTGCCATCATCTAGTAGTCAATACAAAGGCAAAGTTGGTGGTCTAGAAAAGAAGGAAATTAGGTGAGGAAAAAAGGAAGGCAATAAATGAAGAAACTCACAAGCTAATAGAGGTTGATCACATACGAGAATCCAGTACACAAAACAAGTGACAAACATGGTGATGATGAAGAAAGCAAGTGGAAGAGGTACATGTGTGTAGATTTCACATATCTAAATAATGTATTCTCAAAGGATTCATACCTATTGCTGAATATAGCTGCTCTAGGGACAACACAATGGGTTGTGAGCCACTTAGCTTTATGGACGTGTATTCGGGATATAACTAGATCTTGATACAATTAATGGACAAAGAGAAGAAATCTTAACAGTCCCAAAAGTTGCAATGGGTGAGCAAGAGGAAGAATAGGTGTTGTTTCTTATCATTTATTTGTGTGTGAACTATTTTTCTCCATTTATCAAAACACCATGGTCTCCTCTAGTAACCTTAGTAAACATACCAAAAGTGTTAGCTTTGAAGGAAGGCCTTCCAGACAAACCTTTCAACCTAACATCTATCCAAGTCCATCTTCTCCTAGACATGGTTTTATATATACTTGGCGTGATAGAGATGAAGAAAGGATTGAAAAATTCCTTAAGTACATTAGTACGAAATTGGTAAATGTTCCTAAAATTGTCAACTTCAAATAGCTTACAAATGAAAGGTCTGATGAAATTAAGAACATGTTGAAGTATCAAGGTTTTGCAAAAGTTCCTTATGTCAAAAGGTAGATTTATCCTAATTCAATGAAAGTCCTCTATACTAATCTTAAGTTGTTGGGTCTATCGTTGTATCCAAAGAAAAAAGAAGTTAATAATACGGTCACTCCATTTGCATGGTTTCAAATTGTTGTATTGACTTATGAGGGCAATTTCGTATACAAAGGATCAACATAAGTTGCAAAAGATTTTAATAAAATATAAGTTTTTCATGATTGCCTTAGGAATCCTCATGGTCTTATAAAAGGTTTTCATATCGAAGGAATGAAGGTTGATGAGAGGATTTTGACCTTTATTATCTCTTAGATTTTTACTCTCAGAGGTAGTAGTCATGCAATATTGAATGAGGGTGATTTGGTCTTGCTTTATGAAATTTTGAAGGGAATAAAAGTTAATTGGATTTATGTGATCGACAATCACATGATTAAGTCCAAAAGACTCACTGATTATTGTCTTCTTTATGTTGTTTCGGTTTCTGGGATTTACCACTTAAAAATTGATGTTAAAATTGGGATTTCTACCATTGTGGGTAGGGTCAATCAGCTAGACAATGTGACTCTACAGAAAATGGGTTTTGTTTGTGTTGAAAATGTTTGAATGTTCTTAGGGTCACAAGAAGGATTTGATACTAGATAACCTAGTGGATTTTAATCCATCAATAGATGTGGTAATTCAAGGAGATCTTATACGATATGTCCCCCCTATGATAAGGGTACTTTACTCTCTCGATTTGTATAGATGGTTATACAAAGATTAGATGGTATCTTAACTAACTAGCAAATGCATCATAACACTAGAACAAAAAAGTTGTTTAAAGACCAATTTTTAGCTACCAAATGAAATGATTATTAATTGTGACCAAAATAGTCACCAAATCAGATTTTGGTTGTTAAATAGCTACAAAATAGAAGTGATGATTGAATTTAGTGACCAATTAAGTCAAATAATTGATATCTAACATTAGCTACCGAGGTTTTAGTGACCTATACCATTAAATTCTAAATTAGTCTCTAAATTGAATTTCAGTGTTGATTATCTAAGGTAGTGTTGTATTATCTAACACCAAAAAGATGATAGTATAAATAGAAAAAAGTTAACCCTAAGTTGTCTCCCAATAAAATCAATAGTAAATTCAATTAATCAATTTTCAAAACTTATCTACAGTAAAGAAAGCTAGTAATAAAAATAAATTAAAGAGTGGGTTTTAAGTATTGTTGTGTGAGAAATTAAAATAAATGATATAAAATAATGAAGAAAATAGGTTGACTCTCAAATTCTTTGACAAAGAATTTTTCCTTGGTTTTCTTAATATTATTATTCTTCAATTTTCTTCACAAATTTGAACTCAATCAAATTAGCATTAATCATATTCAACAAAATCTTATAAGCAAAACAAGCGTTTACTGATGTATTCAATATCTCACCTTGTGTCTAAGTGTCTACTTAATGAGAAGTATATTTTGTTATCTCTTGATTAAGCATACAAGAATTTTATTAAGACTAAACAAATTAGCCAATAACTCTAATTAAGGAGAGATAATAGAATTCTCAATAAGCTTTAAAAAATAAATATTTTTCCAAAAAAATAGATTTCAAAAATACCAACAATATAGCACAATTGTTACAAAGAATGTAAAGAACAAAATTTTATTAAATAAAAACCTTAGATTTCACTATGTAATTACTAGAGAATCAACCCATAGGAATTTAGCCTTCTACGAGGAAGTCTAAAGTGCAAGAATTACAAAAAGAAATTAGAGTTTATGTTATGCGACATTGTGGTCGTCTAGGCCTTCTCCAATCTCTATTTATAATTTCCTTTTCTTCATAAAATCAACTTAGATTTAATTCTCAAATATTATTCTTGCAATTATCAGATGTTTTGTTATGTGTCAGAATATTTTCGTGAAATTCATATATATATTTTTGTCTTAGATATCATTTGTGTAATTATTAAGTGTTTTAATCTTTATCACATATTAACTTGCAGATATATCTTCTTCCCAGATGTAGCAAGAGATATTATAAAATATTTGAAGGAGCTTTGCTCTAAATCTAATAAGAATTATAGAGGATTATCTTTGTAGAAAATTTAAAGAATATATGTGTAGTAGATTTGATTGGACTTGGAACTTATAGAATATCTATAAATAATTAAAACAATAAAGTAATAGAATATGCTTAAAATTCAAGTTTAACCAATAATCTCAATTAAAGTCCAATTAATCCTAATTGGGTAAATCTTAAGATTGGATTTATTCTCAATTGCAGAATAAGAAAGTCATAATTAAAGTGTCAAAGCATGAGTAAATATATACTCATCAATTATCATCATCAAATAGGATGTTTTATTGAAGCTTGAAGACTTGACTTGATGCTTCCAATGTCTTTGAAAGAGTGTGATGAAGATACAAAGTATTTGATGAAGAATAAGCCATTTCTATTATTCTTGTTGTAGGGAGGTGTATGAGTAAATTAAAAAATGCTTGATCTTGATAATAAATGTTTTCAAATTGGTTTAACATTATTTTGATCTCTTTTCAATGAAGGTTATGTAATTTCAACTAGTTAAAAACATTTTTTGACCAATTAAATGTTCATAGATGTGTGAAAACTCATGCTTAACCATTTCAATCGATTGGAATGAGATTTCAACTTGTTTAAATCCTAAAAACTTCATAAGAAAGCTTACTTTCTGTTTTTCAACCTATTGAAACATGAATCAACAGATTGAAATGACTAAAAAATTGTATAGAAGTTATTTCAACTGATTAAACCGTATTTCAACCAATTGAAATAGTTAAATGAACTATTTTACGTTCTGGATCAATCGATTGAAACAATTTTCAATTATACTAGATTTTGTTTTCTAAATTGATCACATTGTGGTTAAATAAAGGAACCCTAATGAATAAAAAAATTATAAAAATTTTCAGGTGAAACTCTAAAAGCAAAAAATACTTTTTGAAAAATCTCTTTTAGATCAAAATTCAAGCATTGTTCAACTTTACTACATAGTGCAAATCACCTTGGTTTTGCTCATAATGTGAGCTAGTATCATAATTATTGTATTCAGGCGATTTTGTTCCAATCTTTACTTTGTAATTTTCCAATTTTCTAGTTTCCTTGATGAGGGTGATCATGGTTTGCTTGTGAAGGGGATTCATAAGTAGTTGGTGATCTTGTAGGGTTCAAGATAAAGTGTTTGTGTTGTTTGTCTTGTTTTTCTTGTAGAGTACATTTAAAAACTTGAATTTAGTGGATAAACTTATATGTGTAATTGAGAAATTTGATGTAGCTTTCTTTGAAAAGTGAGTTAGTTTGGATTTCATGTGTTCTTCCTACTTCCTTATATTCTTTACATATTTCTTATCTTAAATATATTGTTTCTTTTATTTGAATGTAAAAATATTATTATAAAATCTTAAAATCATTGTTTAAGGTTCATTTCTTAGATTGATTAATTTAAAGAAAATATGATAAAGTGTTTTAAATTTGAAAAACTTTCAAAATCTTTCAAAGTTCAATTCTACCTCTCATTTTAAACTCAATCTATTTTTTAACATATTATTGTTTTCTTTTCTTACCTAATTCTTGCTCTCATCATGACAATTCAATCTATTGTCTATACTCCTTTATGCTCATGTTCTTTTGTTAGAGTCTTTTGGAACTTTTCCGTTAAGTCCTTTTTATAATACGAGGATATAACACCCTCCTTATTATGACACTTTTAAGTTTATTCCAAGATCTAATTAGAGATGCATAATGATTCTCTACTCTCTTTCTTGGGAACTTCACCAATGCATGGCATACCCTTGAAAACTTAGGGTTTCTATGGATACTTTTATATCCTCATGAATTTGGTGGCAAATAAAAAGTTGCCCTACTTTTATCTTTCAACGTAAATAATATCCGACATTATTTTTTCCATCAAATCGAAGAAGGTCTATGTTAGGTTTCTTATTATAATTATTTTACCATAGCTTATGATGTCTAAAGAGTGTTGATAGTAATTATCATTGTGATGAATATTATACCTCTATTCACTTGAAGAGAAAGGAGGAATAGAATAATCTTTCTTTATGATCTCTCACTATATTTGCTTTTAACTTTTTCTACTTCTTTATTCATAAGTTGTGCAAACTTTTATCCACTTTTAACCTCTTATCTCTTCATTTTTTTTATCCACTTTTACTCTTAAAAAACTAATTTATCTCTTAAGCTCATTTCTTCATTATTGTCTCTATGATCCATATAACTTTTATACATACTAGAATGATGAGAATGATCATTTATTTTTTTTTGTCATAAAAGATTTTCCCAACTCTCAAATATTTTTGAAAAAAACATACAGTGATAAAATTTAGACAAATTCTTCCTCCACCCCCATACCAAAGCTGAAATGTCGATTATACCCTTCAGTTAAATGTGTGCAAAGTCAGAAGTAGCCTCCACCCCCTTCACCCCTATATGTGTGCCCAGTGTCTTATTTCTCAAACCCTAAACCTAACTCTCACGAAGTGCGCCGCCAGTGACCACCGTCGTTCGTCCAACCTCTCCGCCATTCGTCCAAGCTCTCCGGTGTGCCGCGGACGAATTCTTCCTCCATCCGGTTCACTTGAATCTCATCAGGTTATAATCCAAGCATCCGGTTCAGTTAGCGTCCTCCTCCTTCAGTTCGTCAAAATCTTCGATTCAGCCTTCAAATAAGCATAAGGTAATCAATTTGTGCTGTTTATTAGTAATTAGTAAGTGATATTGATGATTAGAGTAGTTAATTTGGGATTTGGGGGGCTGTCGACGGCGGATGGAATTTTTTTCCGATCTGTGTATCTAAGAACCGGATGTGCTCATCCGGTTGACAATTATACAAAATTGTAAATTGGATGAGCAGGTCATCCGGTTGTCAGTGTTTTTTCAAATGACAACCGGATGACCTTCTCATCCGGTTATCAGTTGCCCAAATATTTGTTTAACTTTGTGTTGTATAACTTTGTACACTGACAGATATGGCGAGGACCAGAGGAGCATCTTCACAACCTGAAGGGCGTAGAAGGCCTACAACATCAGTGCATAGAGGAGATCGAGGTGCTTCATCTAGTGCACCTCCTGTTGCTACTGATGCTATTGATATTGGTGGTATAGCTCCTCGCATTGGTGGGGTGAAGCTGCTGAGGTGGTAGGTTTTCCTGGAGGACCATCTGATATGTCCCTTTTGGTAAGTTATAATCATCATGTAGCGTTGAGGCTGTGGGAGGGTGAGGTAAGATTATTTTAAAAGTTTTTGTATTCAGTTTGTGTTTAATATGTGAACTTTTTGATATCATTTGTTGTATTTTGTTTAGGATCGTAGAGTCCTAAAGTTAGTCTCCCATGGGAGAAAAGTGAACAACTTTAGTCTTCCTCGTGCTGAGGTGTTTACTTTGATTGTCAATAGCGGATTATTGCCTCTATGTAACATGTGCTATGAGGTAGCTGACAAGGGACTGATGTGCGCATTTGTTGAGAGGTGGCATCGGGACACCAATACCTTTCATATGCCATTTGGTGAGATCACAATCACATTGGATGACGTCTCAAGCCTACTCCACCTACCTATTATGGGACAGTTCCCCATTTTTGAAAGGTTAGACAACAGTGGAGTTTGTTTCTGTGCCGGTTATAGTAACCTCTAAATCTATTCTGTACTTTCTATATTTTCCACTTCTCTCACATCCCAACAAGACATAGGTCTTCCTACTTTGTGCTCTAGTTGCTTTGTCTGATCTTAGTATGACAACGACAAATCCAAGCCTAAATGCAACCTTGCGAACCCATTCAAGTAATTCGTCTCGAGTACCAAACACCTGCACAATATATCACATTCATATGTAATTAATTTACATTTCATAAACATAAACAAAAACAAAACATTTTACCTTATCAGTTGTGAAATCAATAATGCAATCTTCTTCCCGAACCAAGCAACCACTTTCAAGTTCACCAGATACCTTGTTTACTTCCTCTGAATATAGACAAAGACTATCTATATCTGTAACATAACAAAACATAACTAATAGAAAAAAAAGGAAAAAAAATTTAAAAAAATTCAAAACATTAACCGGACGCATCCCCGTCCGGTTCACAAAACAATTGTAATATGAGAACCGGATTCAGAGGAGGGGGTGTCATCCGGTTTGAACACTTGTGAACCGGACGCACCCCATCCGGTTCTCAAAAGTTCATATCATGCAAACCGGATGTCTTATGGTTTGATCTCATCCGGTTTGCAAATTTTGTAAACCGGATGACCCTCTTCATCCGGTTCACAAGTTTCTAAACCGGATCCCCTTACCTATCCTGTTTGCAATTTTTAAAAACTTTTGAAAACCGGATGGGTTGGCATCCGGTTTACACCATACACACCGGATGGCACCCTCCTCCACTACATCCGGTTCTCATTTTACGAACCGGACGTGTCGCTGTCCGGTTCTCAAATTTCAAAAAAACTAAACCGGATGAACTCATCTGGGAACCTATTCAGAAACTTAAAAAAATTCCACGAGATGCAAAAATCTTACCTCCCCGTCGTTCCTTACCTTCAATAAACACTGCACACTCGTCGGAATGTTACCCCTTCCGTTCAATCACCCTTTAAACGTTCAAAAATAGCACTGGAGAAGGAATATTCAAGAGAAAATGCACTGCAATTTTCGCGAACGGTAGTGCTGGAGAAGGGAAGGGGGAACTGTTTTATTAAGAAAGAGGCATTTATGTCATTTCATTAAGGATAAGGATGTTATTAAAATATTATATGGGGTTGCAGGAAGAGGGTATGGGGTGGAGGAAGAATTTGTCTAAAATTTAATTGAATTTAAGGCCCAATTTTAAAGCCCAAGTTTATTTACAAGTCTATTAAAAATAAATTAAAGAAATACAAACTATTTTACATCCATACAAAATTTTTACAAGTTTAAGAAAAAGAAGAAATTTTAATATTCTATTCTCTAAATAAATACATTTTTTTCATTATAATTTTTTCTTATTTAATCTTCTTAGCCATGAACTTTATAATTGGTTGGTTTTTCATCAATTATTATTCAAAGAATTGAAGGAAAAGTTATATTAACTTATAGTTACAAAAGAAAAAAAATAATTGTTTCGTGGATGTTGGTGCCTATATATAAGATGATAAGAGTGTTTTTTTTAACAAAAGCATGTGCAATGTGCGTCTTGTAAACAAGAAGTAGTCCAATTTAATTTATAAATAATGATTAAATGTGCTAGTTTATGGGTAAAAAAAAAAAAAATAGATAAAGTGCAGTATCAAATTTGAATGCCAAATGAAAAAGACTAATGAGATGGAAGTGTTGGATCAAATGCTCATATTATTGAATTTCTTCCTATGTCTTAGTAGTTATTTGCTGTTCAAATTTACTTGTTGCTTTACGTTTATATATCTTATTTCTTAAATATATTTACATCTCTTACTTATTAAATGAATAAATTATTAAAGTCGTTCCTATGCCCTTGGTAACTTTTGCAATTCTTATTTACTATTATTTAATGTTTGTATTTCTTACTTCTTCTTTTTCATTTCTTTTCAAACTACATTTCTAATCATGAAGCATTTTACCTTTAGCAGAATTTTAATTTACTTTTTCTTAAATGATCGCTGGTTTAAATCAAACTTTAAGTTCCTGCACTCATTTAGGTTTATCTTATATACTCTAAAGTTTTCGCAAACCTTTCTAACTTAAAATCAGAAAAAAAACCATATTTTATCCAAAAAAAAAAAAATATGTATAAGATTTTTCTTGTGTTCTTAATAAAAAAAATGAAGTTGTTTTTGAAAATGAATTGTATCATTATAATACAAACGATTATCCATAACCAAACTCATGTTATGCACATACACAAACAAACTCCAACTATAATATAAACTTAATAAAATAATGGTTACAAATGGAATCGTGAAAATATATATGTATAGGTAATATATTTAGAAGGTAACAAAGCAAAGGGGAACATAACTTTCAAATACTCCAAGCATCTATTATTTCTGATCATACTCATTAATATATTCCTTCTAGAAAGGGTGTCAAAATTCACCTTATAAAAAACAACACACTCAACTACAAGAAACACTTAAATTCTGTTTCCTTTAGACCAGAATAAATATAAAAATAATTTTTTTTCTCATAATTTAGTTGTTTTTTTATCAAAATTTACTATTTTATAAGTTTTATTTATTCTTTACACGTTTATTACTCGTTGAAAATTTAGAACACTGATTATATATATATATATATATATATATGAGAGACATAT
>Ga0209700_108469_pt1 | contig 13134 bp, 6 predicted proteins | sample SiratroredBW_FD_187528 | JGI IMG/M metagenome (GOLD analysis project Ga0209700, IMG submission 187528) | Root nodule microbial communities of legume samples collected from California, USA - Siratro red BW (SPAdes) (version 2) | ecosystem: Host-associated > Plants > Roots > Nodule | place: USA... | reverse complement strand
ACATGTTGATAAAAAGTTCTAGGAAGTCTCATGATAAGAAAGGAATAGGTTGTGATCAAAATAATACATCATCTAGTTCTTCCATTGTACATCCTATTTCTGCAGGAACCTTCAAGAATACATCTTGGAGGAAAACTAACATGAAAGGACCTAAAACTATGTGGGTACCAAAAGAGAAAATTATTCCTCTTGCAAATATATTACATCCAAACAAGAAGACTCAAATATTGGAATTGGGAAAATGGATGCCCACTATTCATAAAGGTAAGAAAGTCTATATTCCCAGAATTGAGAGTCAAAAGATAAAAAGACAAAGAACGAGATTCGTTGGAATTGGTCAAATAAGGATGAGACATTCACATTTTACTAGCAAAGGTTCATATGAGATTAGACGGTTTGTCCCGTCTACAAGATAAGTATTTCTTTTTGCTTGCATTTGTTACTCTAAATCTTTTACACATTAGACGGTCTAATTAAGTTTACATATAGTTGATGATATGTGACTGTCTAAGCAAGATGTCATGTTTTTTTTTTCAATTGTTTTAAATTTGATTTACACTCAATTGATTTCTTCAAATTTGTTTTATTTATAAAATAAAAAAGTGTGTGTTTTTAGCATATTGAAATTAAACATCATTTTATAAGAGATCATGTTCAAAAGGGTACCATTGATTTGCAATTTGTCTCATTTGATGAACAATTAGCAAATATTTTTATAAAATCCTTGTTGAAGAACGTTTTAAATATTGAAGAGAACTTTGGGATATAATCTTAATTGAATGATGGAAAATATCAATTGGCTTAAACTCATTGCATCAAATATTTTCATTTACATCTATATTTGTTACTTTTATTGCATAATTCTTTTAAATCATATTTTCTTAATGCATTTATAAATTATATTTTCAAAAGTTGGTGCAAAATTTTTCTTAATTAATTCTTGCCATGCATTTTCTAATTTTAAGAGTCTGAGCTGCAATTTCCCTTTACCAAATTTACACACCTAGAAAATTTCAATTGATTTGCCTTTCTAACCCAAGTCTTTGTGTTATTCAAGCCAGAAATTCACATAAGATGAGCTCCCCAAAAAAATGAAAGAATTATGTTCCCTCACCTGTTAATGATTTAAGTCATCCCTATTATCCAAGAGATTGAAGTCATCCCTATTATCCAAAATTCTCTATCCCTGACACATGACCACTTAGAATCTTTATCAGCATCTCCCTGCAGCTGTGATGATTTTTTTTAAATTAAATCCTTTTTGTGATGACAAAAAGGGGGAGAAAGAGAAAGTATGACAAATAATTAAGAGAAATGATTCAATCTGTTTTTGCAAATACTTTGAATACTCTTGGATTTGTTTTACAATTCTATTTTAATGCAGTTATGCATTTGCATGTTTTTCATCAAATAAAATCTTCCGATGTTTAATCTCTTGATATTATTGAAATTATTTGTTCTTAAGGCTTGTAGTTTTGTCATCATCAAAAAGGGGGAGATTGTTGAACATTAGACAGTCCAAAGTCCCTTTAGAGGATCAAATCATTTGATAAAGTTTTGATGATAACAAAACTCAAATATATATTTATATTTGATGACTTATATACATTGCGCAGTTAACATTATTATTATTATTATTATTATTAAAGAAGGAGACACATGGTCCATAAAGAGATAAGTTTTCTTACTATTTACTTTTATGTGTTATTGATTTGATTGAAATTGATTTTATATCATATTGTGCTCTAACGTTCAAATTTGTTCATAACAGAAAATATTCAAATTATTATAAAGCATTTAATTGTGATTAATTGATTTTATATCATAATGTGTATTAACGTTCAAATCTGTTAATAATAGAAATTATTCAAATTATTGATGAGTATCTCAAATATAATTTCTCTATGTTATTTTAAATTAATTATTTCTGATACAGAATTAATCAAGTTTAATGCAGTTTAAAATATTTGAGAAATATTTCCAGTTTGAGCTCCATACATTAGAAAGTCAAGATTTCTATGTTCAAGCATCCCAACGGCTAGTTTTTAGAAAGCTGCATATAGAGGAGCAAGTTCAAGTTGAAGATATACAAGGAGAAGCGAAAAGAGAAAAACATCATATAATACATTTGAAGAAAATATACTGAGTGTTTATTGTCAATCTGCTATAGAGAGCATATAGAGTTTTGGGTTGTTGAAACTGTCGCAACCGGGGCCATGACGGGGACGATGAACAAAAAATAATTTTGATTTTCAAAATAGTGGAGTCGCCACCATAGTTTATTAGGAAAAACTATGGAAAACCAAAAATAAGATAAGGCAAGTTTGTGAAAACGGATTTCGAGTCCGGGAGTTGGTTACATATGGGGAAGGTGTTAGCACCTCCACAACGCCCGTCCTAAGACGGTACCTTTAATTAAATAAGTAATCTGAGTGTGATTTTTTTTAAAACATTTATTTTCCCAAGAAAGAGATTAAGATAAAACAAACAAAATATTTGTTTTGGTTTTAGGGAGCCCGACAAGGTTTGACCTTGCTCCTACGTATCTCTATCAGGGATGGAGAATCAGGGTTACGTAGTTCTTTGTTTGATAAAATTGTTAGTTGGTTTGATATTTTGAAATTTTTGAAAGCTTGTGTTTGAAAGTAGGGTAAATGAATGGCGTCAGTGCCAGGTTTAAAGCTTGGGCTTTTGAGATACAGTGTCAGGTTTAAAGCCTGGGCTTTTAGGAGCAGTGCCAGGTTTAAAGCCTGGGCTTTGAGGAACGGTGCTAGGTTTAAAGCCTGGGCTTTGAGAAACAGTGCCAGATTTAAAGCTTGGGCTTTGAGAAATGGTGCCAGGTTTAAAGCCTGGGCTTTGGGCATTGGTGTATATATTAAATTCGGTGTTGAAAAATAACATGCAACAGTTATATGTAACATGGAATTGACACTTTAATTTTAGCGGGATCATGCATGCAAACACGGAACGTGACTGAATGAATTCGTGGCAATGCAAAGCTTAGATATGTGAGTTTTAAGTGGTGCAGTGACTTTTTTGGGTATTTGTGGGGACAGTTTTGGAATTCAAAAAAAGTGTGGGTACATATCCTAATTAATGGAGGTGGAGAAAGTAACCCCACCAATCAGAAACTCAACTTGGGTTAAGGGTATTTCGGTAATTGAGAGGTGTATGGGTGCAGAACTTAATTAATGGGGGTGCAGGAAGTAACCCCACCAATCAAAAACTCAACTTGGGTTAGGGGCATTTTGGTAATTTAGAGGTGTATGGGTGTAGAACTTAATCAATGGGGGTGCAGGAAGTAACCCCATCAATCAGAAACTCAACTTGGGTTAAGAGCATTTTGGCAATTGAGAGGTGTATGGGTGCAGAACTTAACCAATGGGGGTGCAGGAAGTAACCCCACCAATCAGAAACTCAACTTGGGTTAAGGGTATTTTGGTAATTGAGAGGAGTATGGTACAGAACTTAATTAATGGGGGTGCAGGAAGTAGATCCGCTAATCAGAAATCCAACTAGTGGCTAGGGGCATTTTAGAAATTGCAACAAACTGGGGTGCAAGCTCCAACAGGTGGGGTGTAGAGAACACCCCCACTAACCAGAAACTCATTAGGGTTTGAGGGCACATGCTATAGAGACATGAAGGCGGCAGCGGCGAGGGGCATGGTGCAGGCGGCGGCGGCAGGCGGCAGGCGACGACGATGAACGCCGTCGTCCGAGGTGGCACGATTGCGGTGGCGTCGACGAGGCGTTTTTTGCACCGTTTTTGTGGCGTTTTCATGGTTGTTTCGGTGCTGTTTTAAAGGTAAAGTGGTGTCGTTTTGGAGATAAAACTGGTGCTATTTTTGGGGAAAAATTGTGCTGTTTTGGGTATTGTTTGGCTACTCTTTTGGGTGCATCTTGTTGGGATTAAAGGGACTACATGGTGGCTATTTTTGGAGGTAAATGGTGGCTGTTGGTGGCGCGGAAAAATGGCGATGTCGGCAGAAGTCGTTTTGGGACTGTTTTGGAGTGGTTTTGAAATACAGAGACTAATGTATGGAAGATGGAATATGATGAATTTTTTATTATTTAAGAAATAAGAAAAAAAACAAAATGCCATAAAGAGCTAAAGGACCTCCCTTTTTTTTATTTTTTATCTTTATATGAAAATGAAATGATGGAGAAATAAAAAAAACATTACAAGAAGATAAGAACACATGATTTACAAATTTCAAACTTCAAGATCCATATGAAAATCTAAAGCTTACAAATCATACCTGGGACTGTTCTTCAAAAATGATTGTCTTCTTTTCAAAAGTTCCTTGCTTCTTAGTTTGTGGATAGTAAGATAGGAGAATCAATCTTCTCTTCTTCTCTACTTTCTCTATCTGTTTTTTTCTTCGTTCCTTCCCGTTACTAATGATACTTAGTTTTTTTCTTTTAACGTCAGAGTCGTTCTCCCTTAAGTGAATCTTCTTTTTTATTATTTAATTTATTTTTATTTTAAAAGTAGTTTAGAGCAGTTTTGAAAGATTGACCCTTTCTTTTTTCTTATTTTTATTATTAATGATAAAGTGTAGATGAACGTGAGATGAAACAGTTTGAGAACGGTCATATTTTATTTTTATTTTTATTTTTTATTATTGTGAAATGGAGAACATGGGTGGATTGACTGATTCTTTTTTTTTATTATTATTATCTTTATTCTTTTTTGTGAGAAGTTAAGATTGAGTGAGATTGACTGATTCTTTTCTTTTATTATTATCTTTATTTTTTTGTGGGAAGTTAAGATTTAGTGAGATTGACTAGTTCTTTTTTTATTATTATCTTTATTTTCTTGAAAGTGCAAATGAATGAAACAGTTTGAAAACAGTTTTCTTTTCTTGTTATTTTTATTATTTTGTTTTTTTTATTCTTGGATTCTGTTGTTTTCAATTTATATATATTTTATTTATTATTTTTTTTTGTAATTTTTGTTTTTCTATTATTAATTATTTTTTGACTCACCACCTTTTCTCTTTTTTTTTTTTTAAGTTTTTCTTAATGAAAAATTAAAGAAAAAAATTATTTATTATTTTTTCAAGAACACTTAAATTAATAAATATATATTCTATGTTAGTATTCATTTCTTCATTTTTTTCCTTTTTCCACTTTATTATTATACTTTAATTTAAAATATTACTCGGACAAAATCGGGTGTTGACAGAAACCATTGTGTAATTTTTCACCATTGTGAAGTAAACCCTTGTGAGCTTTCATTGTTCTCTCTTTTTAGAGTGTTTATTTCAACGTTGAGTGGTCTTGATCTCAGGAGGAGATTGAGACTAGTATAACCTGGAGAGGTTTGTGTACTCGTGATAACTTGGAGAGGTTTGTGTACTCGTTGTAACCTAGAGAGGTTTGTGTACTCATTGTAACTATTTGTTAAATAGTGGAACCTCTTAAACAATTTGTTTAAGGGAGAACTGGACGTAGCCCAAGAGATTAGGGTGAACCAGTATAAAACTGCTTTATCTGTGCTTATATATTTTTGCCTTAGTTGGTGGTTTCTATTTATAGCGAATTGAGTTCAGGCTCCATTCAACCCCCCCTTCTGGAGCCAGCTGTTCCTACAATATATTTAAAGTATCCTCTTAAGAAATTTGAATTTATTTTTAACATAACCTCACAAAATTGACTTATAAAGTGAATTTTGTACCCATTTATATACTATAATTTTGTCATATTTCTAATTAATGGGGATCTCTAACACACAATCCTCACTCCAAGGATTGAACAACTTGTGCGTAGGACTAAATATTTGTGTGTCATCTAATAGTGGTCCAGTAGCGGGTGACATAATAGGCCCAACAAATTTGACTAACATAGTGATGGAAAAACACCTTTCTACCCAAACAACAAAAGACAAAAATTATTAAAACTTTCTAAATTCCTTAAGGAACTTAGATTTTCCTCTGCCAATGAAGGTTCCTTGGAGAGAATGACGAGAATATTACTCCCATTTAAGATCTTAAGATAAGCATTTAGAAAATTAATTGATGAAGGACCATCTGAAGCAACTTATGTTAGGCCACTAATAAGGGTTATTGCTAAAAGGGTTGAGGAAAAAGAAGCAAAAAAGAAGAAGATCCTTATTCTTTTGATTCTAGAGCATTAGAATTCCCTCTTCCCCTCTCTAGTATTGTAAAAATTGTAGATACATGTATATGTATAGAATTTATTTGTAATTAGTAGAAGCTTAAGCACAAGTGGATCTCCAATTAGGCACCAAGCAGGGCTTGATTGGGTGGTCAAAATCCCTAGCCACCGAGTCAACTTCAACCACTCGAAATTAGGGTTTGATTGAAGAGTTTAAACCCTAATTAGGAAGTTGACATGTGCCAACAATTACTCCAATTTTTCTTTGTATAGTTGCTTATTGTTTTTTTTCTTAATTTCCTTTTATGTTTAGGATAGTTTAAATGCTTTCTTAATTCATGTTAATTTTTTTGCCTATCGATTTCATTTCTAGTTCCATTTTCTTGAATCAATGCCATTTTTAGGTTTCCTATATGTTTTCTAGTCTAGTTTGATTTTGAATTTAGTATGTTTTACTTAGCTTTGAATTTGTAAATCCTCCATGTTTGGTCATGTTCATTACGTGTTTTCTACTTTGGTTTGATTGTTTTGGTATGTATTACTTAGCTTTGAATATCTAAATCTTCTATCTTTGTTTAGAGTTTTTGTTAAGTTCTTTACATATTTAACAATTCCTTAGAGGTAGTCCTAAAAAAATTGTTACAAAAAAGTTCCTAAGTAGAAAATGTGTAGTTGAATTACATGTGGAACATCTCTTCGTTTTGAGTTCTTCTTTGCTTTTAGCTTGAAGCAAAGTTATGGAAAATTTTCTTTAACATTTTAATATGGTTGAGACATATATGGATAATTTCCTTCAATTTTTAAGTTGACTTCTTGTGTTGAACATAACATGTTGATAGTTGAATTGGTACAAAAATTGAATACAATTGTGAATTGTTACAAAATTTGAATATGAAAACAACAGATAACATTTTAGAGAAAAAGTAGAACAAAAGCCAAGACTTAAAGAAGCTAAAAGCAAAAAAATTCCATGACAATTCACAACTTATTTCATACTTCTAGATGCATGAATTCACTCTTCTAGTTGATTACATAGTTTCAAATGTTTTCAAAGAATCTTTGAGTAATTTCTTCTATTTTACTTCCTTTTAACTGCATTTCTACCTTATTTTTTTGTTCATAATTCAACTTGTTTAAATTTTTGTTTCAATTCATCCTAATCTAGGCTTATTCTTTAAGTTCATTCTGAGTGATTGCCTTGAAAATTTGCCTTAATTTTTGCTTGTATTTCTTTGAATTTATTTGAGTTTTGTCATTTCATCTTTCAATTGAAGTTGTCATCTTTAAATTTTTCTTTTCTTGATTTTTGCTTCTCACTTGGAAAAAAATTGAACTCTTCACTTCCTTCTTGAAAGACACTCACATCTTCTAAAGGTAGCTTTTCGGTAATTTGGTGAAAAGACTAGTAAAATAGTACTTTTAAGGAGACCTTGGAAGGAAGAAAATGTACTTTGGACAATGCATGGCTCAACATAAATTTTGGACTTTTTTTTTTTAAAAGTAATATTGGTTTTGGATTCAAACCAAAACTTGAAATATAGAAAATTCACAATAACAATAATTAAACATTTCAACTAAAAAAATATATACAAAATCATGTTTTCTAACTTAAATATTTTATCAAATACAAAATATAACTATACTATCTATATTAGAGAAGGAAAAAGGTCTACTATGCTCTCAACTTTTGGATGTCATCCTGGGACAACAAAGATTGATCATGAAAGACCTGACACATTTTACCCACATGATTATGTTGTGATTATAAAGGTAAAATAGAAATAATCTTGATTAATATACAACTACCCTTGTTTAGAAAATTTAATTACGCCTTTCTTAGACTGTAATTGAGATTAAATCCATTGCTTTAAATAAGATTTACCCAATCAGGATTAATTAGATCTTAATTGAGATTACTGGTTAAAATTGGATTTTAAGCATATTTCATTACTTTTCTAGTTTCTAATTATTTGTAGAGGTTCTGTGACTTCCACATCAAATCAAATTTTCTAGACATATAATCTTTAAATTTTCTACAAAGATAATCATCTAGAATTCTTAGTTGATTAAGAATAAATTTCCTTCAAACATTTTGTAATATCTCTTTTTATAGAATTGGAAAGAAGATATCTCGAAGTTAGTATGTGATAAAGATGGAAATCATTGGTAATTGCAAGAATAATATTTGAGAATTAAATATGAGTTGATTCCGTGAAGAAAAGAAATAAATAGGATAGGGGTGCCGCATGTGGCACATAGTACAAACCGTAGTTTTTATTCTCGTTTTGTTATCATTTTGCATTCTTCTTCCTCAAGAAAAGCTAAAATCCTTTGGTTTGATTCTCTTGTGATTTCACAATGAATTCTGAAGTTTTTTTAATAAAGTTTTGTTCTTACATTCTTTGTAACGATTATGCTTATTGTTAGTCTTTTTGAAATCTATTATTTTGTAAAAGTGATACATATGAGAATGAGGAAGAAATTTTTGAAGACAGAGAAGAGAAGACATGAAGATTAAATAAAAAAAGAATGACAAATGAAGATGTAGATGAAGAAATAAAGAGAGAAAGAGCCTTCGGGCTTTTGAAGGAAGAGGAAGATTAAAAGAATAAATGAAGTAGAGCTCTTGGAAATAGAAGGAATTTGAGAGAATGCAAGAAGAGAAGGAAAGAAGCATCTTACCTTTTGATCTCTCCGCTAATCAAATTGAAGCACAAGGATGACCAAATCATCATGAACCATCATTTTACCTTCTAACTAAATGCAAACTCCCATCATTACACCTTCTAACTAAATGCAACTCCCATCATTGCACCTTCTAACTAAATGTAACTCCCATCATTACACCTTCTAACTGAATGCAACTCCTATTATTACATCTTCTAACTAAATGCAACTTCCATCATTACTTTCAAAAACTATCAATTTCCTTCATAAATTCTAAAAATCACGCCATGTATATGCATGCACCTTTGAAACCACCTTTCATATTTTTATAGGAGATTAGTTACACTTAAACATAGTTAAGTGTAGGTAACCTTGATTAGTGTAGTTAACTTTTTGTCTTTTGAGACTCCTTGCTTGGCCAAATTCCATGGCTATAAATACGAGTGCACTCCATTGTAAAATACATGAATTTGAATGAGTGAGAATTTGTTTGAGAAATTGTTAGAGTTCTTGAGTTGTGTCTTTACTCTTTTCTTTAATTCTTATCTTGAGAAGGTTTCTCAAGTGACGCATCGTCCTTCACTCATCCTTGAATATTTCTAATCTTTAAGGTGGTGTGTTCAATCATCTTCTTCCTCATTCCATTTTTATATTTCAATTCCTTTAGTTTTATCTTTTCATACTTGTTAGTTCATTGATTTCTCTCTTCGCTGCAAGCATGACTTCCACAACGTCTTCCTTAGCACTGCTTTGGGTTCTCTATTGAAGAACTATCATCTTCATCTCCTTTTTGGTTGGTCTAGATCCCAAACACCTCTCAAAATTCATATGAAGTGGTATCAAGAGCTAGAAGGATCAACCTTTCCATGGAGATGTTCATCATCATCAAGAGAGGTGTTCTTGAAAAGTGGGTTTGAAACCCATTCTTGTTGCAAGGTATTTCCTCATCTTCTTTGTGTTTTCTTCATTTCCAAACTGTTTTGGGTTAGTATACATCATGTTATTGTGTGTTGATTCAAGTTTCGTCCAGTAATCAAACCATTATATCTGTCTTGTTTATTGGGTTTTGTTGATTTTTTTTTTCTCTTTGGGAAATGGGTATGATGTTGATGCTTGGTTAATTTTGTGTCCTTTAGCTTTATTCTTTCTTTGGGTTCTTGTTTTCTTCTTGTTGCTTTCTAGAGTTTAAAAGTGTTTAATCTTGTTTTGAGAGTTCACTTAATAAGAAACATGTTTTTAGAAAATTGAAAACCTATGAATATAAGGATTCAAGTGTGTGATTCTCTTATTTGCGATTTCTTGTGAAATTGATTTTTCCAAAACTGTTTTAAATGGGGTTTCTATAGTGAATGAATAAGCTATATTGGTCTTCAAAGATTAAAGAAAATCACAAAATAATAAAAAGAAAACTTATACAAAATTTAACACACCAAGTGTTTGAGAAATGGTTGTTCATGTGTAGTTGACCCTACTTTTCTTCAATCAATTTTTATATGGACTTAGAGACTAACAAATTGTTTTCAGCACTTGTGTGACATTTCTTTTCTAGAATTTTGTGATTCTAAGGTGCCTTTCATTTCACGATTTTTACATGAATCCAATGCGTGTGAAAATAGCACAAAGACTCACCCTTCTTCGACTCAAGCTTTTTTTTTTCTTTGAATAATTTGTCATATTAAGTGCAGTAATATTATGTGTGCCTTTTGTTTAGTTTGTCTTTCTTGTATGTCATGGTTTTTTCATAAAAAAATGGGAAAAATTTAAGGTTTGAGTGAATTTGGATTTGTTACATCTTTTTCACTTGAGAGTTAGTAATTCTTGGTGACCATTGGAGACAAGTGTGGGACATTTTCTCACTAATTCTACACTGTTTCGGGTTAGATAAAATTTCCTTGAGTGAATTACCATCTTGTGAGTGACTGTACCAAATTTGAGAGCCAAACCACTTCTACAAAACATGCAATAAAATTTTTACTACTAACACTCAATTTTTTCCTAGTTTGGGTTGTTTTCTTGTGAAATTTTTTGTAGGTTTTTGTTGAACCATTCCAACCATGCCTAGGAGTCCTAATGAGGAAGGAAGTATGAATATGGATACTTAAAATGTGCCAATGCATGAATTGTTGAAAAGGTTGGAGGAAATGTAATTAGAAATTGATGCAAAGGAGGATAGGAGACATACAAGAACAAGAAGAGAAAGGAGACACTCTTCATCATCTACACAAGATGAGAGTGACATGGAGATTTTCTATAAGGGAATCCATGAGAGGAGAAGAATATCATAAACAAATCATGCAAGACTAGGTAAATTTTTTAGGCATAATGTTAGAATTCCTAAATTTGTTGGTGATACAGACTATTATGTGTATGAAGAGTGGGAAAGGAAGGTTGAACAAATTTTATTTTCATATGACTTGTATGATATTGATATTGTGAGACTTATTGATTTGGAATTTGAAGGATATGCTTTGTTTTAGTGGAATCAATTTCAAAAAGATGTTGAAAATGGGAAGAAACAATCCATCAAAACTTGGGGTCAGTTGAAGGCAGTTATGAAGAAGAGATTCATGCCTACACATTATAGAAAGGAATTGCTCCTAAAACTTCAAAGATCAAGGAAAGGATCAAAAGGAGTGGAGGATTACTTCAAAGAGATGGAGTTGCTTCTTCTCAAGATTAATGAATAGGAAAAAAATCAAAAGATTTGTCCATAGCCCAATCATGATATCCAAGATGGTGGAGTCAAACGACCACGAGACTTTGGAAAGTTTTCTTCATCAAGCAACTAAGGTAGAGAGAGGAACTCAAAGGAGGAAAGACTTCCAAAGACATTTCTCATGTAACTCCTCCCACAAAGAGAAGAAGGAAGAGGAAAAGACTTACCAAGGTAAGTACTCTAAAGATCCTTGTTCTTCTTCTAAAGATTCTAAACCTTCTTCATCTAAAGATTGTAAAACTTCTTCTACTCATGCTAAGACTCGTGCTTCTCCATCTTCTCTACCAAAACCCAAAATTAAGGAAAAGATAAGTAGCCTCAAATGTTTTAAATGCTTGGGTTATGGACATAAAGCTTCTTATTGTCCAAACCAAAGGGTAATAGTGTTGAAGAATGGAGAAGTTGAATTCGAGCACTCTTCCAATTCTACTCCTCTTGTTCTCCTTCTTCTCCAACCTCTAGTCAATCTTCTTCTGAAAATACTGAGTGTACTCTTTTCCCATGGAAAGGAGACTTATTTGTGGCGAGGCAAATGCTTGGCCATGTCCACAAGGATGTGGTTGAAACTCAAAGAGAAAATATGTTTCAAACAAGATGCATCATCAACCATAAAGTTTGTGTACTCATTATTGATGGAGGAAGTTGTACTAATGTAGCAAGTAAGAGATTGGTGGAAAAACTTAATCTTCCAACCATTCCCCATCCAAGACCTTACAAGCTACAACGGTTGAGTGAAGAAAGAGAGATTAAAGTGAGTAATGAAGTTCTTCTTAATTTCTCCATTGGCAAGTATAAAGATGAAGTGTTGTGTGATGTGGTACCTGTGGAGGCAAGCCATGTCTTATTGGGAAGGCCTTGGAAATATGATAGGCGTGTTCACCATGATGGCCATACCATCATGTTCACTTTTAAAAATAAGAGTCGCACCTAAAAAACAAGTTTAGGCCGAGTTCAAGAGGGGGGTGAACTGAACTTTCAATTTTTTTAGAAAAATGGAAAGTATTAAAATTTGAATGAAAGTTCTTTCTTGAAACTACTGAAAAATTATATTAAGAGGTGCACAACAAAAGATCAATACATTCCAGATCAGAATCAATCAATTGAAATGACTCAGAACTGAAAACAACAACAGGTAGTTTACTGGAATCACAGAAGCAATCAACTGTATGAGTCAGTTTTTTATTTCTTGATCTGTCAATTAAACTGAATAGTCTTATTGTGTGGTTGATCTGGAGTTTGCTGCAAATATTGTTCATCTGGTTATTTCTGTGTAATTCTGGAATACATTTTATAATCAACTAATTGCTTCCACTTCTATTTCTGTTATTTTTACTGGTTGACTAATTAGTGTTCTTGTTAACTTCTTGATCAATTGTTTCTGGTTGTTATTTGTTTTCTGAATTGTTTGATTGAGTGTATAGTATTCAGTTGATAGTTTTTGTGATTCTAGTTAACTGCTATTTGTTATTTTTAGTTCAATGCATTATTTCAATTAATTGATTCTCATATAGAATTTATTGAACTCTTGCTGTGCACTTCTTAATATCAATTTTCAGTAGTTTTAATAAAGAATTTTCATTCTACATTTTATAAAAGTCATCTTTGCGAAAAGTTTTTGAGAGTTCAATCTC
>Ga0209700_108468_pt1 | contig 13135 bp, 6 predicted proteins | sample SiratroredBW_FD_187528 | JGI IMG/M metagenome (GOLD analysis project Ga0209700, IMG submission 187528) | Root nodule microbial communities of legume samples collected from California, USA - Siratro red BW (SPAdes) (version 2) | ecosystem: Host-associated > Plants > Roots > Nodule | place: USA... | reverse complement strand
GCTATATGGAGGTGTGTAGACTAGTTTTTCTCTTTATTGTATCTTGTTCCTTTAGTCTTCTTCATTTTCTTTCAAAAGTACTATGTTAGTTTCCGTTTTTTCTCATTGTATAAGAGTTGAAGTATTCCTGAAGTACTTTTTTTTATTTAATTTATTTTTGGCTATTAAAAAAAAAAGTAACAAAAAAATAAACATATATAAAATGTTTATATAAAAGAGGGATTCACTTCAACTCACTCTTACAATATTTATATTTACTTTGTCGTGTTAATATTTTATTCACGTACCTACTTAAGTGTCACAACACCATTTATAATAGACTTTTATTTCATGTTGTGATCATTCATTTTGTTATCGAATATTTAGATCATATTTCAAGTGATTAAATATTCCACCTCACTAAGAGTTAAGCATAAAGACATTCAATTTTTGATAAGAATATTTGATATCCACTATAGAGCTTTGATAAAATTTACCCAAGGTGATGCAAACCTTCTTGAAAAAATATGAGGGATATGGGCAAGCACTCTTAAGCTTCAAACTCAAAGCAAAGTTAAAACAGGATCAAACTAATCCTAGTTTGGTATTCTTGGTGGGATATGGGTGATGAATGGGTTGTGAAAGGTGTAGGATAAGTTTAGATAAGGTTTGATTTAGATTTAGGAGGAAGGACCCTACAAAGTTATGACACTTGGAGCCTTTAAGCATTATCAAGGATAAATTGATGAACACAGGATAAGCGAAAAGGAGAGAGTCAACAATTAATCTCATTAACCAATGAATAAATATTAGAGCAAAAGTTTAACACTATAATTTTGATTAAGTACTTAAACCAATAAGACATGTGTACGTGTCTGATAAGACAAATATCATATCAGACATAAGTACATTAAAAAATCACGATGGTTGAATAGAAATCATAAAATATTCTTGAAGCTTAATGCCTATCACTTAGAGAATGTCTTCAAACGTCTGTCACCAATAAGTATTACAAAAGAATCAAAATTACATATGGACAAAATTCGTATGTAACTGCTTTAAAAATTTTCCATTACTTTTAGGAACTTTATTTATGATTTTTTTTTCTTAGCTCCAAGTGAGGATCAAACTCAAATACCATATGTACATAAGTACATATAGAATTTACCAATGAAGGTCCTAAAAGAAGATGAAAAGGAAATATTTGAGCATGGGTCTAACAAGTCAACAAGAAAAGAGATGTCTCTAATGTCTATGTTTTAAGGAGTTGCTTAAACCAAAAGATCATGGGAATAAAAAGGTTTCATCTTAGGACAAAATAAGGGTCTTACAGGCATAATGATGACGAAGTCTCTCAAGACGTTGTTTGTTATGAATGCAACAGGCCTAGTCACATGAAGTTTGAATATCCTAAGTTGTAGAAGACGTCAAAGCTCGAGAAAAAGGGGCTAATGGCTACTTGGGAAGATACAAAATCTGATTCAAACTTAACAACAAATGAACATGCCAACTTGTGACCAAAAACATAGGTATATTCTAAACCTCACTATACTTTTTATTCTGCATCTGATGCGTCATAATCTGATAATGAAGATGATAATGATGTTTCGTATGAAGATCTTCTCAATAGTTGTAACAACCTGTCTGAGCAATATTTGAAATTAAAACTAAAGTTTTACAAGGTTAAGAAAAAGGAAAAGGAGTCTTAGTAATTCACACCCCATAAAAAGTCATTTTGAGGTCTTTCTTCCTCTTCTAATTTCCTAGTCATGACCTTGGTCAAATGCCCAATGTGTGTCATTCGAGGGATACAAACTGATCTAAGTCACATATACATTGATGTGTTCATCTGGATTGTTCGTGTCCTCATATTTATCAAGAGTTTATCCTTTTTAGTTGACAAGGAGTTTAATTTCCATTATTCCCTTGGTGAATGGGAGTCAGCAGGCAGAGGCGTCGAAAGTGTTTGTCAAGGTGGGAGGTCGGGACTGGACATCTTACAAAAATTCCAGATCTTGGTTCCTCAAAATTGTTGAGGCATTGGATCCAATCGAATCATAGTGCTCAGTTTCAACCCGTTCAAGTATCACGTTGTTTCCCTCCATTTTTTGCCTTAGTATCGCGTTCTCCGGTTGGAGGATGTGAATCTCTTTAATGGTTTTCCTATTGAGGGTTTCAAGTTCTCATCACTACTCCATCATCATCTCCATTTGATCAAAGTGATTATCTTTATGCTCTTCTTGTTGATATTTGTCGCTCATGTTTCTTGTAGTTACCATGTGGTTAGACTTATACTTTGTGCCTTGAGTGGACGTTAAAAATGTTCTTACGAGACAGAGTTACCTTATATGTTCACCACAATTCTTCTGAGGTCTTGGTTTGTTGGTTCCGTTGTTTTCCACTCCAAGTACTTCTCAATTGTTTTAAGCTCAACTCTGAATTTCAAAAGGGGTCCCAAAGGGGTCCTTGCAAATACTCTAATGCTTAAATTAGGAATTGGAAGTTATAGCTTTAAGTATTGCTATTCAAAGATTCATGTTATCTTAAAAGGGTTAACCTATTTATAGCTTTTGAGTTAAGCCCTTACCTGTACAGAAAGTAAATGGGGCCTAAGCAGGCTCAATCACTTTTTTAATATTGGTTTAACAGCTAACTACCTGTTATATAACCATCATCATCAATTCGTGATTATGCGTGTGCGAGGTCGCCTATGAAAAGGTCGAAATATCAAGATTTTGACCCATTAAGTAAGTTCCCAACATCTCAAATTGTGGTCTAGTTCATTGTTTATAGTCTTAAGTGCATTATAGCGTAAATGTCCTCTCTTACTTGACTATTTGATACGAGAATAATAATTATGATTATATATATATAATCGTAATTATATATATAAAGGTAAATAATCAATTTAATGTAATAACTATTTACAAATTTTATTTTTAATATAGGAAAAAATTTCAGTACAAAAATTATTAATTTTATTTGAATTTTGTTAGTGGTTAGTAATTAAACACATATTAGTCTTTAGGAATTTTTATAAGGAAAAAAATTAACATTAATATATAATTAACATTAAAGATTTTAGTGATTCTTTAAGACTAATTGAATGCTAACGTAAACTTATTTTTAATAAACATATGTAACAATCACTAAAGACCAAATATATGTTTAATTATCTTAAATATTAATAAAATTCAAATAAAATTAACATAGTTAAAGTAATGAAAGTTATTGTAATATAATTATAATTTTTTTCTTATTATACTAAAAACAAAATGTCAATATTTAACCCTACAATTTACCCTTTATTAGATAGTTGTTTCTTTTATCTTTTTCTCTCATTTGATCAAATCATAGATTTATAAATTTACAATTTTTTCTTATACTTTTCTTTTTCAACATATATATGTAATATTAATGAATATTTTGGGTGTTAATGAAAGATTTTAAATTTCATAATAATTATTTTACTACAAGAAAAATTAATTTTAGAAACTAATTTATTGGTCTTTAAGATGATAAAATTAGTCACTAACTTAATTAGAGATTAATTTAGAATGTAATAATATAAGTGGTTAAAATCTTAGTACCTAATATTAAATATCAATTATTTTGAATCAGTTATTTATTAATTCAATTATTATTTTTATTTTATAATTATTTAACAAAAAAATCTAATTTAGTCATCATTTTATTTATAATTAACAACTATTTTACTTAATAGTTAAAATTGATAACTAAATAATTTTTTTTCTTGTTGTGTCTATTAACTTTAAGCATTCCAAAGTCCTCTTTTCCTAACAATAATTATATGACTCAAGCATGAAAATAAGGGCATTGTTTCTCCCGAATCTCAAATTTTCAGTTAGTTTTATAATCTCCACAGAAAAAAAAAAGAAAAAAGAAAGCGAATCATATGAATTATGATGCAAATCACACAACACCACAAATAATTACACCCTTGAACATAGGTGCACCGGTTTCAATCACACCTTTTCTTAGTGATGTCTTTTCAGGTTAATTAGTCCACAACCCAGTATGACAAAGAGGTTGATCACACAAAATCGTTAGCACTGTTCTTCATAAAGAATGTCTTAGTAATTTATAAAGGGTGATGTGATGAGGTTTTTCTGAATAATGCCACTTGAACAATTAACTTATAAACAATGATTGAGAAAACATCATAAATAAATTCCAACTCAGAATAATAGCTGTTAATTATAGTCAACAAATTATTAACCACAAAAACTATAGTGAGCGAATATTAGCACAGGAATACAATGTCGGTGATCCATCCTATGAGGGCTGTGAATATAAGCTCACCAATAATTTTCTTACTTAACATATAATCAAATACAAGTTTACTTTATACTATTTAATTGTTTGGGTGATGAAATAAAAAGTAAAAAATAGCAAACAACTTGTCCATAGTTTGGTTAGTGACATTTTGTCCTACTGTATGCAAAGAAAAAGTCTCCTTCTTTAGGATAAATATTGAGAAACAGAAATTCATTGGTGATGCATTTATAAAGTAAACACTTATAGTTGAGAATTTTGAATAAAACCCAAGAAGGAAAAGCACAAAGTTGTAGACTTAACCGATCTGATTCTGTCATTTAGGCAACCTAAACCTAAAAGCCGTGCCCATTGAAAGTTTCTCTACTGGAATTATCTTTAGTGGGTGGTAGGATCAAACAGTGAAAAGATACAACTATATAGGCTAAACTTGCCAAACATCAAGCATTAATGGGTCCCCACTCTATGCATGGTTGGTGTAACCGAAGTTGATGTTTCAACCCACTGACAAATGGATCTTCTGATTTCATAAACATGAATTGAACTCTGACATCAGGATCCAACGGATTATGCTTTAATGTCACTACTACGCTTTGGTCCACTTAAAAAATGATAAAGATCAGATTCCACATTCACACGTGGCTTGTCTAAGTTAAAGCGTTTGGCCCTCTAATACTTTTCTCTTGTTAATTTTGATTAACCTTTTACTAAACAATATTAAGTATTATGAGAGTATAACTATGCATAAAACATATAGGTGTACTTTGTTTCTCCCATATGCTGTTCACGAGCATTTCATTTATCAGCTCATTTTCTGATTAAACTTAAAAGAAAATGGAGATTCAAAATTAATAGGGGTTAACGGCTCTCTTATTTCTACGATCCATTATTTGCCATGTGTATAGAATATAGATAGGTTACGCCAAACCTAAGAATCATTATTAGCAACAAAACGTGGACCCTTCAACAATGAAGTTTGTGTATAATTGAGACGGCAATGTGAATGTATGGTGGTGGAGGTGGTGGATGATCCATTGCATTCATCATAATTAATGGTATCTATACGTCTCAACCATCCAACATTATTTTTTTTTTTCAGCACCGACTTTTATTTTTATGGTTTTCATCAACCATTAATTATTCACCCTTTTCTCACATCTCCCTAAATCACAAAGAAAATTAATCAAAATATAAACTTTTACACTATTATTTAAGTATGTATGACTTGAAAAATGTAACTTGTTAAGATAACAAAGGGGTAAAATAGATCATCATATAAGACAAACGCGACATTGAGAATTTGACAGAATTACGATGGATGTTACTGAACAAATTGTGATCACATAAAAGAAGAACAGAACATAGAGTGAAACACTAATTTCCAAGTACAAGTACAAAATTCTCTGCGCCGTACCTTGGGTAAATCTGGATATTCATAACTACAAGACATCATAAACCATAAAATTTTCCACTGTGTTTAGAATGATCTGAATGATATATCTATATATCGTGATTATTACCTTCTTCACAAGCGAATCACCAAAATGCAAGCGTGCAGAGCATGCCAACAAAAAGTGGCAACAACACTGCGGGGAAGCTCCGGCGGTGGCAAGCGGCGCCGCTGAAATCCTCATCGACGGGATACAAGTTTCCCGGAGGCCCAGTTATGTATATGAACGAGGAAGGGGGTGGGGGAGGGCAATACTGTGTGGGTGTTTTCTTGGGTGGTGGTTGCGACGGCGGTGGAATCGCCGGTGGAGGCGGGGAGGGGTAGACGGTGCCGCCGCAAGAACCGCACTTTTCTTCAGTGCCGTTTGTGGCGGGCAAAGGGGTCTCATCAAGTTTCCTTGATTCAACGGCGTTGAGTGAAGAAACGAAAGAAATAAGGAGCAAATTGATGAGGACCAATATTGGTACCTTAATTTGATGCCCTTTGATCAGCATGGTGGGTTTCACTACAAAGATGTTGTGTTTGTTTGTGTGAGATTATGGACTGGGAGAAGAGAGATTTAGAAGTGGAGGAGAAGGTGAAGGATTTCTTACGTTAGGTGCATGGGAACTATAAAATAATATAACTTAGAACTTTTGACCTTATGGAATAGTTTTCTAAGACCAAATTTGAGTGAGTGAGGGAGTGAGTTGTGTTGTGTGTTTCTCTTGTGAACTCTTCTCCTTTGCTTTCTTGGTCTTTTAAGTAACTTATGGAATAAGGGAACTCAATATCATGTGGCTTGTGTATGCTTTGGGCTCCACCATGTATCATAATATGTATTTTTTATGGTATAAATATCATTTCTTGTGAAACATAATCTTTCTATGTATGACTAGTCCACGTGTCCTCAAAATTACATGGATGTAGACTACTTAGGATTGTTAGTTTTGGCACATAATTCGAGTTTAATCCGTGGATCCCCACATTCACCAATTGCAATACTTTTTAGGTCAAATCTAAGCTCATTCATGAAAATTCCATATTATAATCCAATTCCTAGTGATGCTTTTGTTGAAACTTATGCAGATTAAAGTTGAAAGCAACAATTTTAGAGTTATCACCAGAAGTTAGGCGTATGAGTGTGGAAATCATATCTTGCAAAGAGGGGTAAGTCATACTTTTGTCGGTGAAAAGTGAAAACAACATTATCAGTTTTATGAATTCTTTCTTCGAACTTTTAAGTTGTTTTTCAAACCCTGAAACTCTTCTGCGGTTGCCACATGATAATTTTACTAAATAAGAAAATGCCGATTATAAGAGGCTAGAATCCTGTCTCAAAATTATGCCTGTGAAATACTTAAAATAAAGTTTGACGTTACGCGTCACGTTGGCACAACAATATATAATAAGGAGAAAAATAGAAAGGGAGATAATGACTGGGGAAGAGTTGTTAGCAAGTCACTAACACATTCACATGTGTATTTCATTCTAGTATAAAGGAATTGACGCGTATGACGAGTGGTATATAATTACAATATTGACAAGTTTAACAATTGTTTTCACATGACTTTGTTTGTGTAGGACTTATCCCTTCCCATGTCCTATTTTCTAACCCACCCCTCAAATCATAGGGCTGAGTTAGTCATCATTTTGGACTATTGTAGCTTTCATTTGAGTGATCACCTTGGACTCTTTGATTTTGAGTCATCATCTTCACACTACATTTACTAAATTATTGCGTTTCACGACACTTGCAAGAGAGATCTATATGTTATTATATGGCTTGCATATATGCGACTTATTTAATCCCCTCCTTGCTCTTTCTTTATCAAGGACAGGTGTGTAATTTATGAGGCACAATCCCTATTTTTGTGAGACATATTCCTAGAATCTCTTGGATCCAATATCTGTATTGTAGTGGTACAACAATTTTTTCCGGAAGGTTCCTTTTTTTTAATGTGTTCTTTTAACTTGTAAGGATCACTTTTCTTTGTGCACACTTCTAAAAACAAAAAATAGAGACACATAAAATCCACCTAAAAGTTTTACTCCTACCGGCCACAGCTTCTTTGACATATGGTTTAACTTTTTGATAGTGTGTGATGTTAATTGTTAACTTACAAGAAGCTTTTATTTTTTTTTTTAGTTAAAAAAATTTGAAGGTGTCGATTTCGTGTATAGAATCTTTCCTTTTAGGGATTTTTTTTTTAAAGAAAAATTGCATTTACGAAGTTATACTAAATAATACTTTCAACCACTTTAATGTAAATTTTAAATAGACATATATCTTTTTCATGTTTTTCATAACGCTCATATTTCTAAAATTGACCTAATAATGTCCAAGCAGTCAAGCTACAATAAAAAGAATTTGTGTTTGATAGGAATTTTCCTTTTGCATTTCTGACGATTTCAATCGTGTTTAAATGTAATTTGATTTTCCCTTCTTAAACCACGGTAAATAATATATTATCAACCATTTTGACTAACTCCCAAAAATCAAAATTTTACCTGCAGCTTGCAAAACCGTAGTTAATTCTTATTGATTTGAACCCAATAACTATTTAAGATTTAGAACTCGAAAAACTTATATGTGACAGAACCTCTAATACAGGAATCGTGTTTGTAATGTCCTTTTTCAATTTTATAAAATAACTTTTTGATTTCATAATGAGTGTCCAGATTTTTTTTGGCAAAAATACTCCTTTAATAAGAATAGTCAAAATAACAAGCACCATAATAATATAAGGAATAAAATATTACTCAATATTGTTGCATTGATTTATCTAATAAGAAAAAATTCATCTAATTATCAACTAAATAGTCAATTTTCATTAAATTAATTAGTCAAGTTTCACTAAACTGACTATTGTTGTAAAGTACAAATGATAATATTATTATGATTCGTCATTTCTGACTAACCAATATGATATTCTTTGACACTCTCGCTCCTATTAAAAATCTTGAGTAGTTTTTTGGAATGTAGTCATGAAGACAAAGATTGTCTTCATGATAAACAAACCATAAGTTTTTCTCATAAGAGAGGAGTTGTGTCTTTTAACGTTTACAAGGTTGTTAGATATTCAAGTGTGAGTCTAAGTCCCACATTGGATAAAAATGAGAAAGTTGAGCAATATATAAGAAAGAAGACCTGCAAACCTAATGCCTTAAGGTTTTGGGTTGGAGGTAGTTTCATTCCCTTGTATGGGTTGGCTCTTGCCTCATTCTTTGAGATCTCTCCGGTTTCCCCTCTCGGATTCTCCCAACAAGTGGTATCAAAGCCGATGGTTTTCGGCTTGGGGCAAGTACAGTTTAACCCTGTATCGAAAGTCTTCCTGATGAAGATTTCAAGCAAGCACATAAGGGAATGACGCCACCTCCAACCCAAAACCTTAAGGCATTGGAGTTGTGAGTCTTCTTTCTTATATGTTGCTCAACTTTCTCATTCCTACTCAATGTGGACTTAAACTCACACTTGGATACCTAACAAACCACATAAGGGAATGACGTCACCTCCAACCCAAAACCAATGTGGACTTAGACTCACACTTGGATACCTAACAAAGGTTAAACACTTTCTGCTAGTTTGCTAAAGGTTGAACACAAACAATGTTCTTAAAAAGCTTTTGGGTACAAGAAAAATTTGACAGAGTTAACACTTGCAAACAATGACCTATTTTTTTATTATTATCTTCAAAGAGTATCTTTATATGGTTGTTGAGTAACTTTGAACTCAGTTTGAATATCTTTTTTCTTCTTTTATCATCTGTCAAGCTTCATCGCAAAGAAACAATGAACGTGCTTCATGTAACATTAATTGCTCTTATCTTCTTCGTGCAAAATCCTTGCTAGCTCACAATACTTATTTCCTTAGGTTACATAGATATTTACACCAAAACATGGTTAAAGTGTACACCGTATTAGGCAGATAGTTTGGATAGAGATGACATATGCATGTGTCTTGATAGTTGGTGGACAATGCATCTTTAGCTTGATTCCCAAGACATATTTTTATGTAAACTTGTCTTGAGCACAAATTATCTTGGCAACAAATGGTGAAGACATTCCTTAAAGCACTTAATTAAGCTTCAAGAATATTCTTTATGTTTATGTTACCTTAAGGTCTATTTGCACTTATCGTCTAATCATCATCAACCTTTATTAGACGAAATGAAAAATCTGTAGAGAGTTATATCGCTTGTTAGATGAAACACTTACATTTTACATGATATACTCTTTTTATACAATGTCTATCAGACACAACTTCTGCATGTTTCATGCTTTGTTGAATTAAACACTAAGTCAAAATCATAGATTGTTACAATTTTACTCTAACAATCTTTCCATTTTTTAAAGTGCTTAAAATAATGAAGATTGAACATGAAGTTTTTATAAATACAAAGCAGTAGATCAAATTTTCTCAAGAAAATTTCACAAAAGATTTTCAATACAATAATTTTATTGTTCAAAATCTATCAACTCCATACATAAAACATAGTTTGAATAGATCACCACAAGAAAAAGCTATTTAGACATCAATTTTAGCTACCAAATAAAATAGTTGTTAATTATGACCAAAATAACCACCAAAAAATTAGGTTTTGGTTACTAAATAACTATAAAATAAAAGTAATAATTGAATGTAGTGACCAATTAAGTCAAGATAATTGGTATCTAACATTAACTACCAAAGTTTTAGTTATTTATATCATTAGATTCTAAATTAGTATCTAATTAAGTTAGAGACTAATTCGCAAAAGTGTATAACCATAAGTGATACTGAAGTTGCAAACAAATACGGAAAGGATTTGAAAGTTACTATTTTAAGAGTCTCGATAAGCCTTTTCGCCTATTCGGCTCAAGATGGGGAACTTGTGATCCGTAAGGGCCAAGAAGTGTATTTTAGGTCTAAATAAAATACAGGGGTGCGAAAAATAATTTATTAATAAGCAACCATCGAGAAAGACCCAATTAAAAGATCAATGTAACTATTAAAAATCACTATCCACATAAATTGTCATCTTCGATAATCATATATGACTATGAATATTTTTATTAATTTGTTAAGAATTTAGTATTGATCATTAATAGTAACTAATTCCATTTAAATTCAATACTAAAATACCTCGTAAAACAAGTATAAATAAGGTATTAGGATATGAAAAAAATCATCTTCTATTTAAACTAGTTCACAACGATCAAAAACCTCAATAATAAAACAAATTGCAATCAAATAAAACCAAATTTTCCATGTTGTAGGGAGGGGGAACAATTTCAAAACTACATCATACCAAGAGAATTATTAGCTGCTAATAGCAGGGCCTATACTTCCGTTGGTGCAGCTTCAGCTTTAGAGCAAGCTGATTTTACAGCTGCACAAATTGCAAGCCTTATTTGTAAAATATGCTTATGTGAGTTCAATTCCTCTATGACCCATGACACCTGCTTCTTCTAACATAGAACCAACATCCACAGAAGGATCCCTCTAATGTAAATACTCTCCTTACAATACAACAAGACAAAATATTTTATACTCATTTCAAGCAATCAATCAGGTAGATTAATTTGTTTATATGCTCAATTCAATGGATCAATTCGTGTGCTTCCAATCTTACATTACAAACAAAAATTTAAACTGAAGACTTACAAGAAGAATACCTACTATTGAAGATGCAAAGAGAGAAAAAGTGGATTACCTATAGTAATTAAAAACATATTTTACCCCAAAATTTAAGCACTATAATTCTCTAAATTAATTAATATTTTCATTATTAAGAGGTAAAACTTGTTTCATTGTAAATTCATTTGACATACGACCATTATGAATTGTTATGTGACCTCCCAGTCTCCCATAGTACACATGAAAATATTGTTGTCATGGTATATCTGAATCACATATCCGATATAAACTATTATTTCTTTTATCAGTAATAAAAAAAATTTATATATAATGGAATATTTAAAGTGTTCTATCCCTTTTGTTTAATGCACAGAACATAACATACAACAGGAAACATGGATGCTATGCCCATCCTAGTTCAGATCACTCAGTTTCCATCTTATCTTCAATCTTAAGATCAACACGGTTTGATGCTTATAGAACAGTTTTCTTCTTTGCACTTCCTTTTTTTCGAAGATTTCCTATTTTCTGCTTCTTTCTATTATCCAAAAATGTCTTCAACTCCTTCTTACTAACTTTGCTTCCTCTGTCCTCTGTTGATGAAGTATTGTCATCTTACAACTGGGCTTAAAAATTTTAAAGAAAATTCTTGATCTTTCATGTATAAAATTTGTAGATTTCCTTCTAGTTCAAAGGTCAATATCATTCAAAGGTCAATATCATTCACTTATCACTCTCCCTCACCCTCAAGACCCTTCTTTCCTTTGTATTTGACATTAGATGATGTGTAGTTCTTCATCCCCTGCATGATATTTTGAGTGTGATTCATTCATGCCGGATTGCTTTCTTCGTGTACTTTCATGGCTATTATTCTCAGATGATCTGCAATAACAGACAAGTCTGAGATTGATTAGTTTAGACTCCAGTTCGATAGTCTCGTCTCATGTACATGAAAAAGAGTCAATAAAAAGAGTCATTATTTGTAAGAATACACATCTTACTTTCATAACTAATATCTTATATACAAAAATATAATAGTATAATTTAAATATATATTCTTTAAAAATAAAATCTTCAACTTTAAGAATGGTTAATAGCGACTTGATATAGATGGTCCAACAACCGTGTTAGAATAGGCTCTGACACTAAATCAAGACGTGAAATTTAAGTCTAATTCAATCTTACAAAATCAGTTTATAAAATGAAGATATTCTCTTGTTATAAATTATTAAAAGGCCTCATCTTTAATCGATCTAGAATTTTTTATGTAACCTTTGTAAGGAAGCAGCAATTTTTTACTTTCTCTCTCTCGCGTACCTTCCAACCTCCATAGATCTCTCTCTCTTCCCTCTTAATTTTCACCCCTCATATTTCATCTGTTTCAGAATCTAATCAAGTCCCGCAGTAGCTGAGGATCTTAGGGCCATTTTAAACCGATCAGAATCTCGAATAGAGTAAGTTCATGTTTACTCTAAAGATCCTTTATTCTCTATTTTTCGCTAAGTTTTTGTCATCAATATTAATGGGAATAGTTGAGAAAAGTGTTTCTCTCAACTTGATTAAGGTTATACTAAAAATTGGTGTTATTTGGAAAACTTGTTCTAGATCCCTAAAGTCGGACTAGTGCTATTGCCTTACCGGAGAGAAATTGCTAGAGAATCATTGTCTGAGGTAAGGGAAGCTAATAACTTATTTTAGTTATTTACTTTCAAATAGAACCCTAGAATAAAAGACTCAGATATATGATTATCAGTGCTCAAGTCTTTCTTGCAGGTCTGACTGGTCCTTGAGCACTGATTGAATTTGGTTAT
>Ga0209700_108466_pt1 | contig 13141 bp, 10 predicted proteins | sample SiratroredBW_FD_187528 | JGI IMG/M metagenome (GOLD analysis project Ga0209700, IMG submission 187528) | Root nodule microbial communities of legume samples collected from California, USA - Siratro red BW (SPAdes) (version 2) | ecosystem: Host-associated > Plants > Roots > Nodule | place: USA... | reverse complement strand
TTCAACATTTCAGACCTGCAGGAAACTTTACCAGATACAAATTGTACAATTACTATAATCATTAACTTCTCTATTCAAGACTTAAATTTGTAAATCAAACAAGCACTAAGGTTAGCTTCCCTTACCTGAATTGCACTAGAAGTTCTCTCTAACAGCCCCAAAGCCTAAGATCGTCAAGAACTCAAATCTGCATCAAAATGTCCTCTGATCAACGATCAGACGAAAACACTAGGAAACTGAGCTCACAGGGGCACTATTTGATAATTCAGATGCCACATGCAAGCTCATAGGGCAGAAGAAACCAAAACCCTAAAAATGGCTCTAAGGGAAAAGGGTAGAGAACGAACTTACTCTAACGGAGATTCTGATCGGGTAGACTTGCTCTATCCTCCGTCATGAGTCCAACAGTGAGCTCTGCTTGAGAAACTGATGAAGTATGGAAGCGGAGACTTAGAGAGAAGTCAGAGGAAAAGAGGTTAGGGGTTTTAGAGAGATGATGGCTTGAGTGGAAATGAGACTTGACTACTTACTTTTTCTATAAATACGCGTTTTTAGTTTAATAATATAATAATTAAGTGCTCATTCCACTTCTATCATTTCTACTCAAATGACAGATTTTCTAGGTTGTTACAACTATTATATATATTTTGTATTTGTTATTTTATTGTTATTTATAATCTATAGTTTATTAATTATTAAATATTATTTTTATTTATTATATTAAATAACATTTAAAATTTAGTATTTACTATTAATTCTTTATTATATTGCTCATTTTTATCTACAACAATAATCCTGCTTTGTATAGCCAGAGAAAAAAGCAACACATAATTTCATTTGAAATAAAAAACACTGAACACAAAGAGAGAAAAAGTGAAGTGTGAAATATGAATATTTTTTCATACAATTATAGAAAACAATAGAACAATTAATAAAAATATCTATAAGTTAAAGGGAAAAAAAAAGCGTGGAGATGAGTTTTGTTCTATAACCCTTTTCAAAAAATAAAAGTACTATACGGCCGACCATATACAGGATTCAATTATATTTGGTATACTTGACCAGCCCTTGTAGACATCCCGATTGACCGGCTACATGTGGGCCGGCCAGTCGATGCGAGGTAACTTAGGCTGTTTTACATGAGCGAGCAGGGCAGAGTAACCACCTGACACGTGGCAACTCCATTCACGAGATTCACAAGGTAAGCACAAGGTAAGCGCAATGAATATTAACTGAATCATATGAAATCATAATAGACTGGGTCTTATTCTAAGTCCACGCCCAGTGGACCTGAACATCTCAAGCCCAGGCTATCAAAAGTGTTCACACGATTAGCCGAAGGGTTCGTCGTAGTATGCCGGACATCACCTTCACTGACCATGACTTTAGGAGAAATTACACTCGACAAGACGATCCAATGGTCATAACCATTGACTTAGCAAATTGTGAAATCAGGAAGACCTTGGTAGATCAGGGGAGTTCGATAGACGTCCTTTACTAGAGGATGTTCAAGAAGATGGGGCTGGATGAAAGTGAGATAATTCCTCTAGATGAGTAGATAGTGGGATTTTCAGGCGAACAAGTGGATACTGATGGTTACATCGACCTGCACACAAAGTTCAGAGAACCCGGCCAAGGCCAAAAAACCATCTATGTTAGGTATGTGGTAGTAGATGTCAACACATCCTACAATGCGCTATTAGGACACCCGTCCTTGAACAAACTTGGTGCTATAGTCTCTACACCACACCTTGTCATGAAGTTTCAGTCTTAAAGGGGAGGAGTGGTGACCGTTCATGTCGATCAGAGAACGGCGCGAGAGTGCTATGTAGCCAGCCTAAGATTGACACCGACTAAGACGATGGTAAAGAAAGATGTCAACCAAAGAATGGTCGCATTGACTGATCTTGACCCTAGGGTCAACGATGAAGTTAGAATGAAGCCAAGCAACAATGTGACCAAATGGCAATTGGCGAGAGCAAACCAGAATACTCGTCTAGGAGGAAGTATGATGGAGGATAAAGTTGAGAAGATGAAAGAAATATTGGTGAATAATAGGGACCTCTTTGCTTGGACGGCCGAAGACATGTCGGGCATTGTTCCAAGAGTGATGTCCCAAAAATTATCCATATGCAAAGAAGCTCGGCCGATAGCTCTGAAGAAGAGAAGGGTGGGAGAGGAGAAAAGAATAGTTGCTGCAACGAAAGTGCAAAAGTTGCTGGACGCGGGTTTCATTAAAGAAATACAATACATCACATGGTTAGTTAATGTGGTATTGGTAAAAAAGAGTAATGGGCAATGGCGGATGTGCGTTGACTATACGGACTTGGACAAAGCTTGCCCAAAGGACGCGTACCCACTTTCCAATATAGACCGTTTAGTGGACGGGGCGGCTGACAATAGGGTACTTAGTTTCCTGGTTGAGCGAACAGAAGGTTTCTGCGAAGATAACTGGGGCAGGATTGATTTGGTGTTCAGTCTGAGCAACGAAGTAGATGACTTCTTGATCATCGTACTTTCCTTTCGGGAAAATCACCAGTCCATAGATTCAATTGGCAGGCAAAGAGTTTAACTGCCTTTTCCTTCATGGCCTGTTTGATTTCAGTGGCTGGGATCTTTGACAATTGCCTATGTGACCTCTGACTATACCAGTCTCTTTTTTCTTGCCAAGGGAGCAGAATCTGGATCAAGGTCTGCATCACGTTCCTTATGTGGTGCTTTTGTCAAGGTTCATTGACTTTTTTGAGATTGATGTGGAGGGTGAAGTTGTTAAAGAAGTGAAAACTCTGAATCAAATTTCTACAGCTACTCTTAATAAGATTGGCCTGAAGAAAATGAAAAACAAAAAGTGGATTTGTAAGGATGACGAAGAAATTGCTGTCCACGATGATGATGAAGAAGAGACAAGTGGTGATGATGATGATGCTAAAGATGAAGTTGGTGACACAAACATGAATTATGATCAAGTTGGTACTGAAGGTGAAACACCTACTGCTCCAGCACAAGAATCTTATTCCAGGTTTGAGGAACTGATGATCAATCAACTAAATACCATGGAAGACCAAAATCAGAGCCACCACCAATATTGTGAGACACAGTTCCAATTTATTAAGACTCAAGTTGAGGATATCCAGTCCCAGATAGGGACTATATTCTTTGCACCAGACGATTAGGATAACTCTTGCATATTTTGTGGTGTATTCTTCTTCTTTTGATGAAGTCAAAGGGGGAGAAGTAGGAAGTGTTGTGTTGTGTTGTGTTCTTTGTTGTAGGAGTCTAGGATGGTATTTTGTGGTCCTTTACTGTGAAGCAAATCTCTGTATGATGGAGAGACATGAATCAGATATCAGTGTGAGTTCTAGGATCTTTTTCACATTGAGAATTATAGTACTTTGCTAAATGCTTTTAAAGAAACTCTTGAAGAGGCTAACCGTTTGGCTCTTTCCAATAATAGACTCAAGGGTCTAAATAGTTGGTTGGAGAATAGAGTGAAACAATTAAAAGAAGAACTTCTGAACCTGAAAACTAATTTTGAAAGTCTTGAGATGATTTATAAAAGTTCTTCTTGTAGTTTTTCTAAAAATGCTAAAGTGACAAACTGTGAAAATTGTGAAGTTTTGCAAGGAAAGGTTAATTATATGATTAAAAATATTTCTAAACTCTCAATGGGAATTGCAAATTTAAACGTACTGCTTGGTTCTCAAAATTGTGTTTTTAATAAAGCAGGCATCGGTTTCGAAGAAGGTTTTTCAAGGAAAGTGAAGAAATTTAGTAACTTTTTTAATCATGGCAGTACATCATCTTCACCATCTGTCACTTGCTTCTGTTGTTTGGAAAGAAGCTATACAGTTAGACATTGTAAAGTTAGATTGTATTATTTGCCTAAAGGCCTTGTGAAGTGGGTTTCAAGGGTACCGTTAACATGAATGGACCCAAGTTTAATAGGGGACCAACTCTTGCAACTTAACTTGTTTTGCAGGGACTTTGGATAGCCAATAAGCAGTTGTGGTACCTTGACAGTGGCAGGCGATGCTTCAAAGTTTATTAATTTAAAGATGAGGCAAGAAGGCTTTGTGACGTATGGGGATAATAACAAAGGAAGAATCCTTGGTAAAGGTGATGTTGGAAGCCATGACTCGATAATAATCAAGGATGTGCTGTTGGTACATGGACTAAAGCATAACTTACTAAGCATCAGTCAACTATGTGATAAAGGCTATGAAGTTACATTCAAGCCATACTTGTGTCTTATATCACACGCATCTACACGCCAAACCTTGCTTATTGGTAAAAGAGTAAACAACATTTACATGCTTAACATTTGTGACATTTCATCTAGCATGACTTGTTTGCTCTCCAAGAATGATGATTCATGGCTTTGGCATAGAAGGTTAGCACATATTCACATGTATCATTTAGATTACTTGTACCCAAAAATCTAGTGGAGGGACTACCTACACTCAACTATGAGAAAGACAGAATATGTGAAGCTTGTCAAAAAGGGAAACAAACTAAAAATGTTTTCAAAACCAAAAACTTTGTTTCCACTACTCGACCCGTTGAGTTGCTTCAAATGGATCTGTTTGGTCCTTCTCGCACTATGAGCTTAGGTGGTAACTACTATGGACTTGTCATAGTTGATGACTTTTCTAAATTTACTTAGACATTGTTCATTGTATCCAAAAATCACGCATTCACAGCTTTTAAACATCTTGCCAAAGTTTTGGAAAGTGAAAATAATTGTCATATTTCTTCGATAAAGTCTGATCATGGGGGTGAGTTTGAAAATGAAGGATTTGAAAATTTTTGTAACAAACATGGCATCAAACACAATTTTTCCACTCCAAGAACCCCACACCAGAATGGAGTTGTGGAGAGAAAAAATCGTTCTTTGGATGAACTTGCCCGAACTTTGTTGCATGATTCTAATCTTCCAAAGTATTTTTGGGTAGGTGTTGTGAATATTGTCTGTTATGTTTTAAATCGTGCTTTGATCAGGCTTATTTTGAAAAAGACCCCATATGAGCTTTATAAGGGAAGAAAACCAAACATTAGTCATTTTAAAGTGTTTGGATGTAAATGTTTTGTTTTTTATAATAGCAAAGATAATATTGGCAAGTTTGATGCAAAAGTTGATGATGGTATTTTCATTGGTTATTCTTCTCATAGTCATGCATACAAAATTTATAATAAACGTACTATGACTGTGGAAGAATCTGTGCATGTGGTATTTGATGAATCTAACCTTGATTTGCTAGATATGTATAAGAACAAGCCAGAGAAAAAGGAAAATAGCAGTGAGTTGCTGCAAAGAAATAGTCAGTCGGTTCAGAATGTTTCTGATAAAGAGTCTAATGAGGATGCAGAAGCACCAAGTCATGAAGAAGTACCACCTGCACCTACGAGTAGTGTAGACCTACCAAGAGAATGGAGGACTCCTAAGAACTTATCTCTAGACAACATCATTGGCCAAATAAAACAAGGAGTTTTTACTAGATCCACATTTAACAATTTTTTTGAAAATATGGTGTTTGTCTCTCAGATTGAACCTACTTCTATTGATATTGCTTTAAGTGGTGATAAATAGATTGATGTTATGCATGATGAACTGAACCAGTTTACTAGGAATAATGTTTGGGTTTTAGTTCCTAGATTATTTGATATGAATGTTAGTGGCACTAAATGGGTTTTTAGAAATAAGTTGGATGAACAGGGTATAATATTTAAAAACAAAGCTAGGTTGGTAGTTAAGGGGTATAATCAAGAAGAAGGAATTAATTTTGGTGAAACATATGCTCTGTTGCTAAGTTGTGAGATTATTGCTTACGTATGCATGTTTGTGTGCTTTTAAACTTTTTCAAATGGATGTGTGGCAAACAAGTGGTACTGGAAAAGTGGTATTTTAATATGTTAATTTTCTAATAATCTATTGAAAATTTGTTGCAGTATGTGTTCCAGTAATTTTTAACAAACTGTTTCTGGAAATCAACATGTTATTATACTGTGTACAATTTAAAATGAGTTACCTAGAGTATTTTAACATGCTATTTTTGAAATCAACATGCTATTTTCCTGGACCCACATCTATTAATATGTTAATTTTAGAAAACAACTTATTAATCACATGGATTCCAGAATTTTAACATGTTATCTGTCAAAATTAACCTGTTAAAACAACACTGTAGAATTAACAGTTTGTTTTAATGATTTACGTGCAAAGATAGGTATTGTGGAGCACCTGCAGTGACCCCAAATAATCCAAGAGGTGATGCACAACACCTAGGGACCCGTGACCACTCCTGGAAAAAGCAGAATTATCAAATTAAGTCACAGCTGGCCATGAGTAAGCAATTGGTCAAAAAGCAACTCTGCAGAAATTCAGATTTTGTTGTACAATGAATCTTAGACTCGGCAGGTTTGAATGTCTTGATTTTTTTTTGCAATGCACATGGGTTATATCACCTTCACATGCCACACAATATCATGCTCATTTTCTTGAAAATTTTCTTTTAAAATTGAACCAAAACCGTGAAACAACACACAACACATCTCTATGCATTACCATACTTTCAATTGTTATTCTGCATATTTTTCTCCCAAAAATAGTAGCCATGTCATCCTCCACACCCACCAAACAAACCAGGACTTCATCCTCAAGCCAAGATGAGGATCAAGGGCACCTAGATAGCTAGTTCAGTGGAGAAACTAAACAAATGCAGGAGTACATTCATTAGAAGAACAGAAACAACCATATAACACCAATGTTCATAACCACAAAGTGGCTAAAAGAGAAGTAGCTGGAAGAAATCACAAATATCATCAACCACCAAAAGTTGTTAAGGTGTTTTACACCAATCTCACGTTTGATGGAAAAAACATGAATAGCCATGTGAAAGGTGTGGACATGGTGATCACACCAAAAGAGTGGTTTGCCATAACTAGATTAAGGCATGAAGGTCAGCAGATCAAAAGGAAAGCCTGGGAAGACTTCAACAAGACACAATTTTACAAGGCATGCATGAGAAATCGGAATGAAGAGGTGAAATCCTTTGGAATTGGATTCTAACACCTAGAGGCAGCAACCATGCTACTCTTACTGAAGAAGATTTGATGTTGCTATATTGTTTGATGAACAGGGTGAAAGTTGACTCGATATTCACCATGAAAGATCACATGTTTAAGGCACAAAAGCTCAACGATTACAAGCTGTCCTATGCCATCCTAATCTCCAGAATGATTGAATTTTTTGAGTTAGACTTGGTGGATGAGCCGGCCCAGAACCTAAAACAGACAAGTGAGATCAATCACTCTATGCTGAACCGGATTGGCCTCCAAAAGGTGAATGTAGCATGGACCTACAAGGGTGGAGATGGAGAAGGTGTTGGATCCAGTGGCGTTGCAGGGCAAGAGGATTCTAAAGTTCACAATCCAACAACAACACCAGTGCTTCCATTTGAGCCTCAAGCGCCAAGAGAGGAGGTTATGTCAAGCTTTGAGCGCTTAATGATTTCAAGGCTGGACAACATGATAGAGGAGCAGCGTATGCATCATGAATACTGTGTCACACATTTCCAACAGCTCCACCAGCAAATTGATGACATTCACGACACCTTTAATAACTTCAACCTCTAAAATTTGTTGCATCATGCATCACTTTACCTGCTGCATTTTTATCATGAACTCTATGTGTATTTGTTTTTCTTTTGTTGTTGTTTTCAGTTCTTCCCAACTTGATGAACTCAATTGGGGGAGAAATATGTGGTTTGTAACCTAACTTGACACTCACTTTCAAGCTTTCCTGCACTACATTAAACTGTTGAACTGCTGAACTTTTAACATGTTATATTTCGTTTTAAGCTATTGATTTCTACTGCAGTTTTGGTTTTGTTGTGGAAAATGTGCTTAAGTGTTTTGAAGGCCTCATAGTATGGGGGAGAAGAAGGCGTGAGCATCACAAATGCATCTACCACCAAACCACAAGAATTATCTTCCTCAAATTTGGGAAGATTGTTGAAGCTAGTGAAAAACCTCCTAAAGTGGTGATTTGATGAAGAAATTGCTTAAACAAATTAGATCCTAGGTTTGGGTTGGTTTTAACATTAATTAGGTTTCACATGCATTTGTTAGTGTCTATTAATCATTTGTTTGCATTGCTCTTATTGGAAAATGAGTGAAAATATGATTCTTAAAATCATTTTAAACATATAAGTGCTGCAGAAAAAATTTAACATGTTAAATTTTGAAAACAACCTGTTAAATTTCGTAACAGTTTTGGGCTGGCGTGAATTTAAAGGGCTGCAGCGCACATTTTGAATTACTCTTCGAATCGAAAAGGTTTTCAATCATTTTTCAAAATATTTTTGAAAGTGCTCTTGGAGAGAAAACCAACAAAAGTTTGCAAAATCCATCATGATTTCTCACATTTGAAGAAGAGCAAGGCATTTATTTGATTGTTTGGTGTGGCAGCTTCAATCTTGAGGAGATAAGTGTTCCTCCTCTGAGTTTTTCACTATGTTCAGTTGCTGCATAATTATTTGTACAGATTGTATTTCGTTCTTGATGTGTTTCTTGGGTTGGATAATGCTTAATAAGTGTTTTTAAGCATTATAATTGGTGAAAATGTGTAATTGGATTGGTATATTGTGTTGTTTGCATTCAAAACAGCAGTAGGGTACTACATTTGCATTAGGATTGTGCATCTTGTGTGGTGGGGAGCTACACAAGGGGTAAAAGACCATCTTGTAGGGTTCAAGATTGGGTCTTGAGTGTGTTTTGGTTTGTAAACTTTATTGGTATAATGAAAATCTTTACGTTGGTGTGCAAAGGACTGGACGTAGCTCTTGTGGAAGAGTGAACCAGGATAAAAAGACTTGTGTGATCTTCTTGTTCCCTTAGTCTTTGAATTTTTGAGCTGCATAAGTTTTATTTTTTTAATTTTAATGTCAAGAACAACCTGTTAAAATTGAAGAACTTTAATTTTTGGACAGATTCAAATTACTCTTTATGTCAGTGTGTTTAATCTGTTAAAATTGACTTTTAACCTATTGTATTCTAGTTTATCACTGCAACAAATTTATCTTGATTTCTTGAATATTGTGTCTTGTGTATTTGAATCAATTGGATCTAATTTTGGTTGATCTTATCTCTACTGAATTGGTGCACTATATTTGATCATGTGAAATTGTTTCTTACTTAATTTTGATAATACTATGAATTGTTTTTAGTTACTTTTATTGAAGTATTATTTATGTAACTATACAATTCAAATTGGTGGATATGTTTTTAGCTTGTCACTGTCTCTGTTTAGACTGTAATTTTGTGTTTAGCTCTGTTGTAGTACAAGTCTTACTGCTTGAAATTCTGAACTGTTTTGTTGTAGTTCATTCACTTTGTTGGTATTCTGTGTGGTGTTATTAGATAGGATTAGGTGCAATTGCTGGTTAAATTTTGAGTGTTCTTTACTGGATACTTAATTCTAAGTTGTCTTGATTTCATTTAGAATAATAGCATTTTAATTGTGACTGTTGCTGCAAAATTGTCTTGGTAATATGGTGATATATTGATACTATTGTAACATAGTTTTTCCTGGTTGTTCACTGTCACTGCAGTATAAATTGATATTCTTAACTATTGTTGGGTTTCCAAGCTTTCTGGCACATTGACTAATCGGACTTGCATATTCATTTTCCTTAATCTAGAGAGTTACTTAGTATACTGCCTTGATTAATCATTGGCTGATCATATCAATTTGGTGTGTGGTATTTTTGGCTTTTGCAAAATTTGTTTTAATCAAAAACTGATGTTACTGGTTTAATCATACTACTGTAGTACTGGAATTTCAACCTGTTGAAATCTGATTTAAAGGTTAAAATCTGCTGTTGATTGAAAATGGTCTAAATGCTGAAAAGGTTTTTCAACAGACTGTTTTTAATTTCAACCCATTAAATACATTTTTCCAGAACTGCCAGAAATATTTTAACGTGTTCTTTTAGATCTGTAACAGGCTGTTTTTACTGATTTTACATACTCGACGTATTTTTAACCTACTGTTTGTACATTTAACAAGCTGTTTTTGTGTGCCTCTTACATTGTAATCATAGTTTCATAAAAATACTCATTCAAATTTTCAAGTTTTTAAAAAGTGTAAATAATTCAATTCACCCCCCCTCTTGAACTTTGGTCATCTCATTTTTCAAGAGTTACAAGACGAAATAAAAGGCGTATTGATTTGATACTCACAGATTTCTATATGCCAATCATGGATGGCTATGAATTCCTACAATTTCTCCACAAAGAACAAATTAATATTCCTCTTATCAATATGTAATTATATATTTTAACGAAGCTTTCAGGTTTTGAACTCTTTTACTGATAAAAGAATAATTTGCAGTGATGTATGTGGATAATCGTAAGCCTTCAATGAAGAAGGTTGTTAAACTTGGAGCTTGTGATTATTGGACTAAACCTTTGCATGATAATCGGTTTGAGAGTATGTGGATACATGTATTTAAGAAATATATAAGTGAAGATAAGATGAAGAAAGATACTAGTAGGATGAAAGTGGAAGATGATGATAAAATAAGAGAGATAAGTGATAATCCTCAATTTGTCTTATCTTATCATAATCTTGATGAATCCTCTACAGGGAAGAATCATGTAGTATGGTTACCAGAATTGCATGATGAATTTGTGAAAGCTATTGAAGAAGTGGGAATCGAAAGTATGATTCTTCATTGTTTATTTTTCTTTATTCGTTAGTATGTGTATTTCTTTGTTGGCATCATTACCTTTCTTCATTATATTTTTTTTTAGATGCCACGCCAAAGAAAATTCTTTAAGTCATCAAAATCCATGGTTTGGAAAGAGGACATGTTTCTAGTCATTTTCAGGTTAGTTTCTATCTACATTTTTTCTTGCTATATTTCATTATCACTCCATTTTTTCATACTCAACTCTCTTATCATTATTTAGTGTTAGTATTTTTCAATTAGAAACTAAACGTAATTTTTCAATAAGATTTCATAGTGATACTGGTTGAGTATTAAGTAACATTATTGTTAATTTAAACTGAAATTTTTATTGGCAAAAATACAAAAAACAAAGACAACAACAAAATGAGATGTCATTGGCTTCAGGATCACGAAGAATCAACTTGCCTGCTAATATATCGATAAATTTTTCATCTTGGTCTTACAGATAACATGTTACAAAATAGAGAGGAACAATAAAATCCAAATATGCAATTCACTAACTAGTTTCATGCAAAACAAGCTTTGGCACATGATCATCAAAATTCCTCATCCTCTAAATCATCTATAAAGAAAAGGTAATGGATGAAAGTTTAACTAAATGAATAAAAAGACTACAAGGAATTTTAATAAAAATAATAAACTCAATAGAAAATAAGTTTGTAAGATCATGACAAATTTTTTGAAGACAAATCCATGTAAAGAAACTAACAAAACTATTAAAAAACAGATTATAAACTTCCTTTTTTATAAAGAAAATTTGTATATTTACGTGTATATATATATATATATATATATATATATATATATATATATATATATATATATAATATATATATATATATATATATATATATATATATATATATATATATATATATATATAATCTATGTATGTTTAAATTGTTAAGTTGTATTTTAAATTACTCAATAAACCCTAGGGAGGCCTCTTCATGTTGACTAGTTAATTTTTATGAAGGTGTAATGTTTTATAATTTTTTTTTCATTTCTAATATAAGACATGCATATTTATTCTTCATTTGAACAGCACATTCAAAAGCATTGAGTAAATACAATAATTTATTTGAAGAGTGTTACTAAAATAAGCTTAAAAAATTGAACTAGTTACAAAAGAGAGTTTGGATTTTGTTGAATCACAAAAAAGGACTATAGATAAATTTTTAAAAATAACAAAAAAATAATTAAAAAATACCGGTGAGTTTTCTTTAAATAAAAAAGATAACAATACAAATATAGGTAAAGATAACAATAAAGAAATAGTCAACTAAGATAATAATTCTAATTCTTATTCTCAAACTCGTGATAACGGGAATGATGAAATTGTAAGACAAAATAATTCTAATATTAAAAATATATATGATCTAAGTCAATTTGAGAATATTGATACGAAAATGAGAGACTTGTAGAATAAAGACTATTAAGATAACTGATATATATTTTTCAAAAGATAAGTACTCAAGACATTATTTAGACAATTTTCTGCATTATATTACATTAAAAGATTTTCTGATTGAGCGAAACATGAAATAAGATGGTTTATTTATCTATAGAGAAATCTTAATGCCAAGTTAAAGAGCCATGAAAGAACTGATTAACACATTACTAATATAAATGCATGGATTGATCTGAAAATTGATAAACATATTACTAATAAAAAAAGTCTCATTTTTTTAATTTGCTTTAAGTCCTCCTAAAATCTTGAACCGACAATGGATTCAACGTACTCTCTTAAAATCCAAAGATTTTAGACACGTGATAGAAGACATGCACCAGTCACACCAAGAAAATTTTGCATAACAATTTTTGTGTGTGGTACGGGTCCATATTCGAATTGTACAACAGTGAAATTTCGGGAGCATTTATTTTTATATTATTAAAGATGAGTTTACTTCTATGCAGCTAAACACTCGTAACTAGTGTCATCGACATACATTTCCATCCTTTATTAGTCTTAGAATACAATCCTAGTTGGAGGAAGTAAATATCTCCACTATATTGTGATATGCAGAGGAAATTTCTATCCAAAATACAGCTATCTTAGAGATAAAAGATATATGTTTAAAAAATTTATGTGTCTTGCCACATAAGTTATTATCCAATTCTTATAATAATAATAGTAATAATTACAATGATTTCTTTGTTTAATGTTTTTTCCAGTCTCACAACGACTCTGGTTCAACACTACTAAGATCTATTTAACTTTTAAGCCATATAAATGTGAGGAATTTGAAGCATATATTTAACTTTTAAGCCATACAAAGATAATAAATTTGAAGTATGAAATCGAAAACCTAATTTATCGTGAAACATGATAATTAATTATTATATATAGGGTAATTCCCAATTATTGATTAAATCTGAACCATATCACT
>Ga0209700_108463_pt1 | contig 13148 bp, 6 predicted proteins | sample SiratroredBW_FD_187528 | JGI IMG/M metagenome (GOLD analysis project Ga0209700, IMG submission 187528) | Root nodule microbial communities of legume samples collected from California, USA - Siratro red BW (SPAdes) (version 2) | ecosystem: Host-associated > Plants > Roots > Nodule | place: USA... | reverse complement strand
ATTTCAAAAAAAAAAAAAAAACTGCATAATAAATATATAATTGTGATAAATCTTGGAACGAGAGAGGATTGCTTACTTATTTTGGATATCCCAACCAGAGAGATTGGCCACTTCTGTGAGAGCTTCTCTCCATCTCTGAGTTTCCTCCATCTTCTGTCCATCTTCTCTGAATCTCTTTTCGTGTTCTGCAAATGCTTTCTCATAGCATCCACTCTGTTTGCGCACCACCGAAGTATCAACATCATAAAATATAGGTATAACAGTTCTTTGCGAAGTTTGAACGCAGTTAAGTATCTGTGCGAGTTCACGCAAGCACCAAGTGGAGGAAGCATAGTTCTTTGAGAAGACAACAATGAAAAGTCGAGAGGCTTGAATGGCCTGGAGCAACTCGGGTGCTATGGATTCAGCTTTTTTGAGATCTTGATTATCATTGAAGGCAACGATGCCTTTTCTGCGGAGTTCTCCAAAGAGAAAATTAGTGAAGTTGTTGCGCGTGTCTTCACCACGGAAGCTCACGAATACATCGTATCTGTAAAATGCATCAGAGGAAGAAGAGGCATATTGGACGATGGCGTTAGAAGACATTAGTGAAAGGTAATCTTGTCGAGAGAGAATTGCTGTGGAAGCAATCGCTAATAAATACTGCTGAACGTGGGGTCTTGCCCGTCAATTGCGGTGGCGGAATTGCAAAAGTAAACGTCAATTCTATTTTTTACTACAAAGCGACGTTCGTGACTTCCTATCTCCTTCCTTTTGGTTAATAACTAGTATGAAAACCTTTTTTTTTCTTTGTTACAGTGTTCCTACACTTAAGAGATAAGTTATATATATATATATATATATATATTCAATTTAACCAAATGTACAAAATAAAAGAAAAAAACTTGCATCATCAATATTGAGTGACAGTTGAAAAATCTCAAACTCACACAATCCAACTGTGTAAATTTCATTGTCTTTATATAAGCTAAACACAACTTGTATTTGAAACACTTTAAAAATTGATAATTTGAAAATTTATAAGTAGTTGATAATTTAGAATAAATAAAATAATATACACTTATAGAAGAAATTAAAAAAATAAAGTTTTTAGGAGTTGAGGTTTTTTATCTTTTTTTTTTAGGAGTTGAGGTTTTTTATCGTTTTTTTTTCCTGACTAAATAGAAGTAAAACTTTTACATTTATATCTTTTTATCGAAAATCATGTCAACTTTTTTAAACGAAACTTAATTATTATTAATGATTCAATATTAAATCTTAATAATCTAACAGATACTTTCATAGTCCAATATTGTTGTAAATAGTGTTAGTTTACTTGTATTGGGTTGTGACTCAATTTCATTTCATTATGGACATATGTTTATTCAATTTTCACAGTGAACTACTTCTCGTACGGCGAGATCTTATTTTGGATCTAAAACTCATCCTCGACCTCGACTAGACACAAGCCACCTAAGGCAAAAAGACTTTCAAGGCCTTTTGGACTTCTTGAATTTAAATTTCTCATGCTTTTCATAAGTCAATATAGGTTATGCGGACATGACATGGGTTACTTTTTTTTTATCGCTGATGCTATCTTAGAATCTATTTTGTAAAGATTTGTGCTTCTAAGCAACGTCCTACTCTTTTTTATGGATTTTCCTTATACTGGTCCCCAATCCCTCATCCTCATGGAGCAAGATCCTCATTCGGTTAAGAGGAATCCGACAAACTTTTCTGCCTTCACTTCAAAAACACATTTTTCAGGATTAAGTTTAAGGTGTTACTTATCAATTGTCATAAAGAGCTACTCTAGATTCACATGATGCCTTCCGAACTCACGAAAGCTCACCACCATGAAAGCTGATGTTATCTTATTGGGTTTCTGGAATTTCCTCTACTAGTTTCTTATTTCACTCTAAGTGTCATTTTTTCTCGTTGTATCGCTTTGCTCACCTCCATTTTAAGGGTTTTAGTTTTTCTTCTTTCTCAAGAAGTACGTCCATCGCTTTGTTAATTCTCCTCCATATTTTACTTGATTTTTCCTTATCTCTTCGTCCCCGTTGCGATTGGTATCTTCTTTCAAGGTTAATTCATTTTAACTTTTTTTATTTTAAAATAATTTTATTTTGTCCAAATAAAATTTGATGTTCACAATAAAGAAGTTAATATGAAGGGTCATAAACATGTTAAACATAACCACAATATTTGTATTCTATCTTGTTATAAGAAAGTTGTATTTTGGCTCTAGATAAATTGCTCTAATGACTATCACGAAAGGGTTTGGATAATTTTGCATATCCATATATATTTTTTTATGAAATTTTCAAATATATATTTTCATTTATGTGAAAAAAATGAAAATAAGAAAGTGTGGCATATATAATGTAAAATAATATTATATCAAAGTAACATATAAATAAACTTTTCTGATTTTATTAATATGATTCTTTTTATTTCAGATTTGAATCACATTGTAGTGATGATGGTAATTATATGAAATAAATGAGTTCAAACATAATTGACAAAATAAATGATCTCATCTTCATTAATTATTACATCTTTAAATTATTATTTAATGGTGACTTTATCATTCTTGCATAATTTTTTTCACATATTTATTATATAAAACAAATAACCAATTATAATCAAGAAGTACACGTATATAAATAATTAGCATATAGTGAATTATTTAAGTATATATATAATTGACATATAATGGTTTAGTACTCAAAGATAAATAAAATAATATAAATAAGTAAAACCGATTAACATAACAGTTAAACCATCTAGCATATATAAAGAAAACATTAGAAATTTTTAACAGTTTTATAATAGATCAAACATTAATTCTATTATTCATTTATATTTATTATCATTGAAACTTTTTCATTAAAATATCGTCCAAGAATAACAACACATAACTTCTTGAAAGTTTTTAGAGTGCATGATGTGCATAAAAAAGATACTTTTGATTTATTATTCACTTTTATATATTTCAAACACCGACCATATCCGTTTACAATATTATTATCCTAGGAGAGTGTTTGAATCTTACAACCTTAAAACACATTTATTTAAAATGCTTCATTAAGTAGAATCATTCACTCCTGCCTCTCTCATTGGTTCCCTTGGAAACAAATTACCTGAAAAATTGAACAATTTTAATGTTAAAAAAACAAATAAAATAAAGCATGTGGAATGTATAAGTGGAAAATAAATAGAATAACACGCTTTTGTGCAAGAATGACGAAATAAATTACTGTTTGACTTTACGCTTTCATAAATTTTCATTCGATGTTCCGACCATAATATACAGTAACATTAAATTATTGGAATGAAATATTATATATCAAATAAATAAAAATTAGTTAGAATATTATATACCATTAACATTTTGCCATAGAATTTTTAAAATCTGAATAAATAGAATTTGAACATACGATTTGACACCACAAATATTATATATTGTAAAAAATAAACAAATTTTGAATACCTGATTTCTCATTCATATGATTACAACTACAATATCCCTCAATGCAAGAAACTACTTTTGCACTGCAAGGTAGAGCGCTAATATGCTTAACACAGTCCTTCTTTGATTGACATGCAACTACAACTATAACACCCTTTGTGTTAAATGAATTCCCTACAAACATAATTGTATATTTTTAATATAAGAGTATGCATAAGAAAAAAATGATATAAAAAATAATAGGATAAAAAAAAACGAATACCATAACAAAATTCTATCGCAAGAATTACGAACAAAGTTGTTAATATGAATGAGCTCTTCGACATGTCTTTCAGGCTACAATCTCAAACTATGACGATGAAATTTGTTCAGATGTTTGTTATGATAATTTGGTTATTCTTATAGTAAAAGTTTAGGTATCCCCTCATTATTTATAGGAGAGTAGGAAATTCTTATTAATGGCAATATAGTAAACGACAAAGAAATAATAACGTAAACCCGTAAAAGTAATAAATACATCATTAAGAAGTAATAATGTAAGTAATAAATACATCATTAAGAAGTAGTAATGGAAACGTGTAAAAGTAATAAATAAATCATTAAGAAGTAGTAATGTTGTAACCCCATAACGATAAGAACAAAACACTCCGTTTTCTCTCTCTTGCCCTCCATTTTCTATATCTCTTTTCTCCTTCTCTCTTAATTTTCACTTTTTATACTTAATTTGTTCAGAATCTGATCATCAAGTTTCGCATAGGTGAGGATTTTAAGATTATTTCTAACCGATCAGAATCTCAATCAAAGTAAGTTCCTATTTATTCTGAGAATCCTTTATTCTCTGTTTTGTTAAGGGAACAATTGATAAAAATGTTCCTCTCAACTTGATTAAGATTATACTAAAAGTTGGTGTTATTTAGATAACTTGTTATAGATTCCTAAAGTTGGACTAGTGTTGTTGCTTGATTGGAGGAATTGATGGGGGATTGTCGTCTAAGGTAAAAGAAGCTAGTAACTTGTTTTTATACTAGTTAGTTACTTTCAAATATTAATAGAACTCTACGATAGAAGACTTGAATATGTGGTTATTAGTGCTCAAGTCTTTCTTGCAGGTCTAACTAGTCCTTGAGCACTGAATGAGTTTGATTGTCTATCTTGATTTGGTGTGATTAATTGAACTATTTTGAGTAATGATGTTAGAAAGTAACATGTGAGAATATTTTGATTGTTGTTTGATGGAATTGAAATGATATGTGTAATATTTGAGTTATAGGACTATATGTAATCATTTTGGTTGAAATGAAACCAATGTACTGGAGGTTGAAAGGAAACCAAGGTACCATGGTTACGTATGTTTCTATATGCTTCAGTATGATGGAATTGATGTGCTATGTGTGATGACTGAGTTATAGACTTAGATGTAATCATTATGGTTGAAATGAAACCAGTATACTAGAGGTTGAAAGGAAATCAAGGTATACCATGGTTACATATATATATATATATGCTTTAGTGTGATTGAATTGATATGGTATGTGTGATGATTGAGTTATAGGCTCATATGTAATCATTTTGGTTGGAGTGAAACTAGTGTACTGGAGGTTGAAAGGAAATCAAGGTACCATGGTTACATATGCACCTATAAGCTTCAGAATTGTTGAAATGATATGATTATTTTATGACTAAATGATGAATCTATATGCAATCGTTTTGATTGAAACAATACCAGAGTACGGGAGATTGAAAGGAAATCAAGGTACGATGATTACAAATGGATCATTCTGAAGTCAATGGATTTGGAATAGAGTATGAAAGATTATGATTGAATGTTAGACTTATTTGTATTTAACTTGAGAATTGATATTTAAATTTTTAAATCTAAATAACTTCAATACTTTTTCCTCTTACAAGTTGAAAACATTATTTCACTAGTTCACCCTTAATTGTCTTATTGTGTTGTGAATTGCGATGACTGTACTATGTACACGTGCAGGTGCAGATGCAGGTTTTAGAGCACCTTAAGGAGTATATGGCCTTAGTTTGGTCATATTTTATTTTGTATACACTTGTATGCATGTTAATACTTAGTAGATAAAAGTTAATTGTTTTGAAAAATCATTTTCTAATGTTTTTTCTCAAGCGAGGGAATCTCGCTCAAGCGAAGTATGCAGAAAAGATTCACTCTACAAGTCTCGCCTGAGTGAAGTATAGCTCGCCTAAACGAGCTCTTTGTAAAAAACAAAAAAAAGGAGTGTTCTCGGGTTAATTTTTGCTTAAGATGAGCTTTTCGCCCAAGCGAGAAAGAATTTTACTCAAGCGATGGTATTATCGCTCAAGCGAAAATAGCATGAAACTGGAGTGCTCTCTAGACCATTTTCGCTAAAGCGAGAAATATTTGGCTCAAGCGAGGAGAATTCTCACTTAAGCGAAAAAAAAATATTTCTTCTTTTCTTTACTTTTTTTTTGTGTATTAAATATTTGATGGTTTAAAATTATAGTTTGTTTAGAATTTTTGGACTGTTATGTAAACTTGTAAAAGTAATAAATACATCATTTAATAAAGAATTGTGATACTTTTCACCCTGCACATAATAAAATACAACTATTTGACACTATAATAAATTATTATTTTATTGTTTTTGAAAACGTTTTAGGCTGAGTTCAAGAGGGGGGTGAATTGAAGTTTGAAAAATTTTTATTCGATTTAGACCTTTGAAAATAGTTTTAGCAATTTGAAAAACTTTACTGAATCTTGGTGCTAAAGATATAAGGTGCAATAAAGAAATAAATTGATTCAAGGCACGGATGAATCAATTTGTTGTACAGACAGATAGAAGTTTTTCAAACACACAGCAGATTCACAATCACACAAATTAACAATTTCACAGCAATACCTTAAGTAGATCAAATTCACACAGTTTCAATAGCAATATTACACTCAGAACAGAATCACACACAAATCCAATTTTGAATGAGAGCAGAGAGAAGCAGAATTACTAGATACAAATTCAAAACTCCTTACACAACACTATACTGATTTCAGTCAGTATTAATAAATCTGATAAACAAAATTTCTTTGACAGCTACAGCAGATTTATTAGAAACCAATACAAGATTCAAGTTACAATGTACACATCAATATTCAGCAGAGGACTTAAACCAGTTTTATCAAGATTACCAGAAATTAATTCAATCTTTCAATTTAATTCAATATGCAGTGTAAGAACAAATCAAGATTATGAGAGAAGGGTTCAAAAAGAAGAGACACAATCAATTTTATACTGGTTCACCACAAAGGGCTACGTCCAGTCTTCTCTGCACCACTTGCAAAGAAAGTTCCACTAACTCAATTAATTGTTCACATACAATTAATCAACCAATTCCTACTCCCCGTAGAAATCAAGAACCCTGCTAAATTGATCAACTGCTCCCCGCAGCTCCCAATCAATTTCAGTAGAAACACCAGGCTAACTCAATTCCTACTCCTCGTAGAAATTTAGAACCCTGCTAAATTGATCAAATGCTCCACGCAGCTCCCAATCAATTTCAGCAGAAACACCAGGCTAACTTAATTCGTACTCCCCGTAGAAATCAAGAACCCTGCTAAATTGATTAACTACTTCCCACACCTCCCAATCAATTTTAGCAGAAACACCAGGCTAACTCCTATAGCACAAACCAATACAATTGTTCAATGATTATCACAGAATTACAATAAATACAACACAAATCTTGATTCAAACAGGATCAAGAAGGGTTGAGAAAACTCCCTGATTGGCGCAGAAAGAAAGGCATGTACACAGTCTTGAAGAAACCAAGTAGCACACCTTAGTCAGAATTGATTCTTCAAGTAAAACCCTCTTTCGAAAATGATTATTATGAAACCGAAAATCTCTCACAGTAGTTCTCACAAAAATGTATTTCAAAAGATTGTGTTTCGCAATTTCTCTTCTCTTTTTCTATTCTTTTTCTTCTCTGTTCTCTTTTTCTTTTCTCTTCTTTTTCTTGTTTTTCACACTTGAAAGCCCACTATATTATAGAAGAAGAACTCAAAACCAGTTTTTAGAAAATAGTTAATTCAGTTATGCTCAGACACGAATAAATTGATTTGGCTTAACCTGAAATCAATTTATAATAGTTCAGTACTTTATTTTCCAAAACTGTTTTTAACCAAAGTTAAACCTTTTATGATTTGATTTAAATCATTTAGACCATATGCTAATGAATTTCTCCTTAGATGTGCATAGGTTCTCTTTCACAACCAATCACACTCACTCACACTAAGACAAAGCCTAGGACACACTTCCATTTGTTTGCTTTGGCTTGCTAGGCATGTCTTGCATGGCTTCATCAAATTCTTTAGTATTGTGAGAATACTAACAGTTTTATGGTATTTTATTAAAATAAGTGGATGTTAAATAGACTAATTCACCAACAGCAATGTTAAAGTAGAATTTTCCTTTAATATAGTACATTATTATATTATTAAATATTAAATTAATAAAATAAAAGTAGTTAAAATCAAGATTATGGTAAAATCTTGAAAAGCTTGCAAATTTATAAATGGTGATATCGTAATACAAATAATATATTTTACTTTTTCAAAGTATTATATATATATATATATATATATATATATATATATATATATATATATATATATATTATCAGTAAAGAAAATAAAAAGAAAGTGTTTGAAAGATATTTAAAAATAATAATAAGACATGCACATTAGAAGTGCTTTAATTTAGTTTTATTTTAATTGATGTTATTAAGAAGGTGAGCAGTGAATAAAAAAAAGAGTCCTAATTTTTAAGAGAATTTTAAATTTAGTTTGAATTTTAATTGCATTAATTTTAATTAGTTTTGACTGAGTGGTGTTATCATTGACAACCCACACAACAAAATGGTATGAATTGAATACATCCACCCCATAAGATGAATCTTTGTGTAGGCAGCAATCAAGAAAGAAAATCGCGATCACACAAACATCTTTTAAGATTTTATTTGACAATCTGTACTATATATCACTGTTCTACAATCTTGCATGTTATTTGAATCGCATGTGATATAACCTGAGTTTTCCATGAATGCACCCCACAAAAATAAAAAAGGATAACAATTTTGCAAACCACTCCTACCAGCTTGCTTAAGACCATATAAAGCTTTTTTAATTTACAAACTTGTCCTGGTAGAATAGAAGTCAATCCAGGCGGAGCAACCATGTATACATCTTCTTTCAACTCTCCATGTAAGAAGGCATTATTTATGTCTAACTGTTTTAACTCCGAGTTATATATAAAGGCTAAAGAAAGAAGTAACCTTATAGTGGTCATCTTTGCTACTGGATAAAAAGTTTCAAGGTAGTCAATGCCCTCTGTTTGTGTGTATCCCTCACTAATCTTGCTTTATATCTTTCAACAATCCCGTCAGCATTATACTTTATTTTGAATACCCATTTACAACCTACTAATAAGTACCAATTTTGAGTGTTTTTATACATGAGCAAGCTTGAGTACTTATGGGTTTAAGTGTTATCTAAAATAGTAATTACTCCCAATTTTAGAGAGTTTTTTGGATCTAAATTTATGTTTTGAGTCCTGAGTTAAAGGAAATCGTTTAATCTCAATTATTGTGAAATTTCAAGTATAAAAGAATGAAGAAAATGATAGATTGAAAGATTCATGAAGAAAAGAAATAAAAAGTTTAAAATAGAAAAAAAGCCCAAGAGAAAAGTCACTTAAGCTAGGCCCAAAACCAAGTTTAAAAAGAGATTTTTAGGGTTTTGTGAGGCATCAAGACCTTGAGGACGGAGGCAGACGACTAGAATCAAGATTCTCTTCTTCTCTTACAATCTTCCTTTCATTGATTTGTAATGGCTACCATGGGTAGCTAAATTCTTTATCTTTGGGGTTGAATGTAATCTTTTGAACTCATTCATATTTGGTGATTTTTATGTATAATATTCATTTTCTACTCAATTGGTATCATCTTATGTTTAATGCTAGATTTTATCTGATTAATAGAGTCTTGATTTTGATTCTTAAATTTAACTGGGAAGTACTTTTGAGTTTTTGACCTAGATGAAAATACTTAATATATTGGAATATTAGGGATAGATTTCCGTGTATTGATTGCTTATAACATCTGTTCTTAATGTTGGGTAATTTACTAAACAGCCGAGGGATCAGTGTTTAGGAAAGTATCTTATGAATTTCATATCAGAGGAATCGGTGTGAATGATTTTTATATGTGCATCAATAGTGAGTATTACAGATATTGTATGTTTTTATCAAATCCAAAATATGAATGAGGGAGATAGATGAAGTTCAATCCCAGAGTCTTTCTAGATCTTGAAAACTTCTTTTTATAATCACTATTTATTCTTTAATTGTCTTTATTATTTATCAATTCAAATTATAATCAAATCATCTTGAAACTTTTATTTGCTTAGTGAGTCGTGAACTTGAGATTTAATAGCAAAACAGTTCTCTGTGGGATCAACATCCTTACTTTATAAATCTATATTACTTTTGACTCGGTACACTTGTCGAAAAAGGTCCCTACGACAGTTTTGTTCTTGGGAAGAAGAACCGTCTCCCATGTTTGATTTGACTCCAAAGTAGATACCAAAGACCCTAATTGGCTAGTAGTAGTGAAAACAAAGTCTCAAGATTGGTATGATATGCCAGAAGAAGATACAAATGAAGCATGTCAAGAAAACAAAGACATTGGCTCAATTTTATTTACATTTAATGCGTCAGATAATGAACATGGGTTTTCATTGGATAGAAGTGACTTAGCCCAAACTACAACTAATGGAAATCCAATGATGTATACGACAGTTATTGACTAGAACGACGATGAAGAAAGTGATGATGCAAGTATTGATTTCATAGATGAAGAAAATAATATTATTGATGAAGATGATAGTGATAGAAAATTGATTATTGTTTTATATCAGTTTGCAAAACAAACTTTGTTATTAGTTACTTATATTTTTTCAATAATCTATATTTAAATTTATCATATCTATTTTTTATTTCCATTCATTTATATATATATATATATATATATATATATATATATATATATATATATAACTATTATTTACTTTTATATTTATATATACAGAGAGAATAGTTTAGATAATTTAAATTTTATATGTTAAATTCAAATAATAAATTTAATTTAAAGTGAATATATTATTTATTAATATCATAATAAAAAGTATAAAAGTACAAGTATATGGACAAAAAATTAAAAAAAAAATGCATAATTGTAAAGTGGCATAGTTGGACCATAATTAAATTTTTAACAAAAGGTTAAAGATTGAACTCTAAAGTTAGACAAATTTAGTATTTTTTTAAAATAGTGTTAGTAATATAATAATTAAACATATAATTATATTATATTTTATGTTATATAATCATTATTAATTTATATGCATTAAATAAATTTTTATCAATTATACTTTTATTAAAAGAAAAATAATTTTATCATGTGATATTTTATATTAATAAATAATTATTTGTGACATGTATATTTTGTATTTTTATTGAATGTGACAAATTAAAAAAAATAATCAAAACTAATATACAAAATAATAATAAATTTAATATCTTGCATAATTACAAAAATATTAGTGTCTTGTGAAAAAAACATAAATTTAAATTAATTTTATCTTATGAAAAAAAAACATAAATTTAAATGAATTTATGACATAAATATTATTGTAATTTTAAAATGACACAATAAAAATAAATTTGAAGTGAATATTATTAATACCATAATAAAAAAGTATAAAGGTCTAAATAGATAATAAAATATTTATAGTTTCTCTTTTAACAAAAGGTTATGGGTTGAACTCTAAAGTAGAACAAATTTAGTACTTTTAAAAAAAAAACTCTAGTAATATAAATTAAAAATATTATTATATGGTGTCTTATATTATGTGATCATTATTAATTTATATGCATTAATGTGTAATTTTTAAATATGAATATTGTGACATTTTTTAATTTTTGTCATTATTCTGAATAATATTTGTGACTTTTTTAAAATTTGTCATGAAAAAGATTGTTGCCTCTTACTTTCTATATAATCAACATACTCCTTACATAAAATGTTCTTATCTTATTTGTGTATTTTTTTATCTATAGATAGATCTTTATAACTCATTATAGCTCATTGACTAAGTTTGTTGAAATTTCTATTGTGACTAGCATCAACTATTGTCAAATAAACAATTCAAAAAATCGAATAAAAGAAGATATTCAACTAAAGAAAATAGAAATTCTAGTTCTAGTATCATAATGTTTGATTTATGTACAAATCACATCAATTACTATTTGTACTGTCTGTTGTAAATAGACATGAACCTTTTTTTTTTTATTTGACCAAAAGACAAGGCTTCTGTATAGAGGTTCTTCTTTATCATAAGAGTTTGACAAACCAATTCAATAAGTAGTATTTGTGATAAATAAAAGTATTGTCACAATTAATATATTAATAGTGACAAAAATTATATTTATCACTAATATTTTGTCACAAAATGTTATATTTTTTAAGTGAACGTATTTTACTGATATTAGAACCCTTCTCGGATAACAGTGGTCACGTTGTTATATACAAGAGAAAACACGTGCATACAGAAGAAGACCCGTCCACAACAACATGCATAAAGTATGTGTAGATACACTGTGTAAGTGTAACAATCACAAGCAATCTTAACCTAATTTATTTTAGTGAGATTGAATTGTTTGGTTATTTGACAGAATGAACACCCTTTATAAAATAATATTTTAAATACTTCAAATATAGTGAATGACTTTAAGGATGTTATCTTAATCTTAGCTAACTTGAAGTCAGTGATTTTGTTTATGGAAATAAAAGGGAATTTCCAATACTCTCATATTCCTTAACCATCAATTCGAGGACTTATTCTAATACACTTAAAAAGTCCCACGTTATCAAAATATGTATTTCAATTTCAAATTTGTTAAAATAATATTGTTAAGGTTAACCACTATATTCAACGTATTATTTTCTTTAAAGTCCATACTCAATTTTATCGCAGTTTTGGTCTTAAAAGATATATCATCTGGTTAAGAAAGGAGAGGATAAACTATTATTAATATTGACTCCTAAGCGATGTGAGACTTTAGTTTTCTTTTATTGATGGTGCAATATTCATACCTCAAGTCTTATTATTGATTCTTAACCTTAATGCTTATGTCATAATTTTTTACTCAAAAAACTCCTTAAATGGGTTAAGTGATACAAACTCGTCTCCAAGACTACAAGGAAGACTAAAAGTGTTGGAAACTGTTTTGGCTGAAATACAAGAGGGGGGGGGGTGAATTGGATTTCAAAACTTTTTGAAACAATTTGATATTTTTCAGTAAAATGCAATTCTGTTTCACAGACTGGATCTTTATTTGAATTTACTGAATCAGAACAGTTGCATGAAACAGTAAGCAGAATCAAGAGTCAATTCAGAACCCAGTTTAGTAATAATACAATTCAATACTCCAAACAAATATATCAGTATTTTATTTCTTTATACAGAATTGATTATAGTAAAAGCGGAAGCAGTTCAGTTAAGCACACTGAATTAGTAAGAATTAAGAAACCCAGTAAACTGGTCAACTGCTATTCAGAACCAGTTTCAGTAATTCAAAGTCTTTCTTTTAAA
>Ga0209700_108461_pt1 | contig 13153 bp, 4 predicted proteins | sample SiratroredBW_FD_187528 | JGI IMG/M metagenome (GOLD analysis project Ga0209700, IMG submission 187528) | Root nodule microbial communities of legume samples collected from California, USA - Siratro red BW (SPAdes) (version 2) | ecosystem: Host-associated > Plants > Roots > Nodule | place: USA... | reverse complement strand
TTTTTTTTTTTTTTTTTTCAAATCTCATTCAATCTATCTCTATCTATTTTACACGCTACTTTGAAGCTTTTACTATCTCCACCAACACAAATTTTATTCAATTGCATTTTGAAAAGTAATTTTAAAAATAAAATAAGATTCAAATACAACCTTAATTTAAAAAGGCTAACTCTATAAGATTTTATTTTACACTTAATTTCCATATCAAGAAACTCTAACGACAAAAGTACCTTTTCACAAAACGACGGAAAATACTTAAAAACAGATTTCTTCTTTAAGAATTCAAATAAAAATCATTGTTGACCTAAGTATTTTTTTTTCTTCGTAAAAACAAATAGTAATATTTAGTGTGTATTTGAATTGATAATTTCTCTTGAAAAATAAATAGAATAATTAATTATTTATGTCAAACAAAGTATTTTTTTTTAACCTACAGAATTTACTGTGGACCATGTATAATTGATTATACAGGTGATTATACTTTAGTTGTCTCACAAAGAGTTTATTTATGAGCCAAATGGTCATTTATGAAGGGTCTTATCCTGAAATCTCATCTCTCCAAGTAATTTCATTTTTTTTTTAAAAAAAAAACAAACTGTCAAATCCCATACAGATAATGCAACAAGTTTAAAAGCTTGTTAAAAAGAAATTAAATTGGTATTTAAAAAAAAGTAAGTTTTTTTATAATTTTTTTTATATAAATGACTTCTTAAAAAGTCTATACATTTTCATATAAGTATAAATATGTAATATTTGATAAGTAAGCACAATTTTTTTATATTTGATAAAAAAAGACTTATCTGCAAATAAATGGAGTTTTAAATACTACTTACTTGAAAATTTTAATCAAAACTTATTATATAACATACTTATCTTTCAAATACCAATTTGAATATTTACTGAAAAATTTACGTTATCCAATTAAATTCATAAAATCATGTCGATTTTCATTTTCCGAAGTCAAAATAAAATCATTACTATTTGAACTCCTAAAAGATTACTACTTGAGTCTTTGATAATACATTACTTCAAGAATCACAAATAATTTTCGAATAAATATTCGTACTTAAAACATTATTATGCTAACTAATAAACTTCATATAATTAGATTCTTATTATTGATCCTGTTTAGAGACTTATTATTACTAAGACATTTAATAACACTAAAATAAAAATATTCATGGTTGAGTTGAGTAAGATTTGAAAAAAATCATTATTCTATTTATTAAAAAAAATATCAGATTGGGTTGAATTGAAATTTTTTTAGATTAAACTCAATTCATTCCTATTCACTTTTCAATAGCGGCATTCTATTAGATTAATTAGATTAAAATTTTGGAAAAAAATTTAGTTAAATTTATAATTTTAAATATTAATATAATTAAAAAATAAATTCCTCACAAAAAGTTCATTAGGTATGTAATAAGCTGAGGTAATGAAAACCCCTCCTAAAGGTAGTGATTAAACATTATGTGATTGTTAATTACTTCTTAAAAACTAGTTTATTTTCGGTTATTTCCATAATTGACTGTATTTTTCGTGGACAATGAAAATGAACCAAAGAGCAAGCTTGATCCTGAGAAAGGAAGCATTTTGATTTGAAGGGGAATAGTGGAAGCAAGTACAAATTCAGATGGGGAAAAGGAAGGAATTTTCCAGATTGAGCAGAAACTAGAAAGCAAAGTAATGGATTTTTATGCTCCAGCTTAACAGAACTTGGTTTTGGTTCTTTCTTCAACAATCTGATGAAAGAAGACAAAATAAAAATAGGAAAAAAAATCAGAATTAGTGGTATTAGTTAAGAGGATTTGAAGTTGAAGAGAAGAAGAAGAAAGGAATGAAGAGAGTGTAATGTAAAGCAAAGAGGGAACTTTCAGAACCACCCTCATCTGATTTGGCCAATTGCAAACTACATTATTTATTTTATAATAATAACTTTTAAATTTGTATTTAAAAGTTATTAATAAATTTTTTTTAACATAAACTCACTAGTGAAAATTAGTTAATAAGAGATAAGATCTCTCATGAACCAATTTGTATTTCAAGAATTTTCTACCATATACTTCGAAAAAAAAAAAAAAAAAAAAAACTCAGCCATCTGCAAACACACAGAATCCTCTGAATCAAGTTGTCCCAGTCCTAGATAATACTGTAATGGATAACCAAATTACCTTAAAAAGAACAATCCTGGTCGCATGTTTTTGCAGTGATTAGAGCAAAATGCATCAGCTTTCCCTCATAAATCCAACTTCGTATCTTCCATTACCGTCAAACCGCACTGCCACCACCACCTCTTTCATTTTCAATCATGGAAGAAAAACATCAAAGTCCAATTGCATTCGGAGCCAGTCCACGCAGCAAAGGTGGACTCTTCAGGGCATGACAGCTCTCGTCACTGGTGGAACTCGCGGAATAGGGTATCAACATTTCAACTTTCACACCCAAGTTTCATTTTTGTTCTGACCCTTTTAATCTCGTCATAATTTAACTTGTGATTTCTTGTGGGACATGTACAAGGCGCGCCATTGTGGAGGAATTGACGGGGTTTGGAGCCAGAGTCCATACCTGTGCCAGGAACGAACACGATCTCACTGAATGCCTGAAGAAATGGAATGATTCTGGCTTTGAGGTCACTGGCTCAGTTTGTGATGTATCAGTTCCAAAGCAGAGGGAGGCGCTCATGGATTCTGTTTCCTCTCTTTTCCACGGGAAACTCAACATCCTTGTAAGTTGTTGTTAAAAGCAACCTATTGGATAATTGTATATGAGTAAAGTGGTGCATAAAAGTGGAGACTAATCTTGTGTTGTGAACTAACTTTTGGGGATCAAGGCTCAAAAGCAAATCGTTAGGCCTATGGTTACACGACACTGATAAATTATTTTACCACCTCTAGATGTTTAGTCCTGTTACAACAGTGATTCTCAGGTTTACTTTGCATTAGTAAGCCTTATTAATGTAGATGTCCCTGCTAACCTGATAAATTTGATGTATAGATAAACAATGTAGGGACAAACATTCGGAAGCCGGTGACAGACATCACAAGTGCAGAGTTTTCCACTCTTATTGATACCAATTTGGGATCTGTCTTTCACATATGTCAACTTGCATATCCACTTTTAAAAGCATCGGGAATAGGAAGTGTTGTGTTTGTCTCTTCTGTTTCTGGTTTTGTATCACTGAAGTCAATGTCTGTTCAAGGAGCAACAAAAGGTAATTTGCCTGCTCGATGCTGTATTGCAGCTTGTTTGACAAATGCTGTGATGCTGATGAGTTTATCAAAATTTTGAAGGTTTTTGTTTTCTGATTTATAGGGGCAATTAATCAACTTACAAGAAATCTAGCTTGTGAGTGGGCAAAGGACAATATAAGGAGTAATGCAGTGGCACCTTGGTACATCAGAACTTCAATGGTAGAGCAGGTTGTTCTTCTGCTTTATCCTCTAACCATTGGTTAGAATGAGTGTCTATGACACTCATTAGTGTCATTTTAATGATGGTATAGTAATGCCATCACTTTTTACTTACTGTTTTAAAAAAAATTGGTAAGGTGCATGAAAATATTATTTCCAAACTGAACAGCTTTTGAAATTACAAGGTACATACCGCTTCTGATTTTTAAGTCTTCCATCCCTTATAAGTTTCTATTTTGTTAGACTATACCATTAGCCTAAAATTCATGCTGCACATTAGCCTTGTGAAAAATTCTAATGGTGGTCAGTAGTGTTCCATTCCCTATTGTAACAACATTGCATTTGGGTTTACTGCGCTGCATTTTGAATATTAGTCTTTCAGGAACTTTCACGATGCTCTAAAACACAGAAATCTAATGTAGTGACCAGATATCAATGTTATCTAACTTTACCCTCTTCTTTTAGGTGCTCAGCAACAAAGACTATCTGGAAGAAGTTTACTCTAGAACTCCTCTGAGGCGCCTAGGAGATCCAGCAGAAGTCTCTTCTGTTGTTGCGTTTCTTTGCCTACCAGCATCGTCATACATCACTGGCCAGATTATCTGTATTGATGGAGGAATGTCCGTGAATGGTTTCTACCCAACAACGCAGTTCTAAGAGTTGCTGCTTACATCATGCACCCTCCTTACTAGTTTTCCTCTCAATCGCCATTCCTGTGGAGCATTTGGCATGGTTCTCTACTTTTCTGTCAAGCTTGCAAGAGTTAGTCCTCTGACTTCCAAGATTTGGCATCATATTATGGAAGATTTCCAATGATTTGTTTCATTCATTGAGGTAGCTCTATTCACAACATGGTTATGATTTAAGCAAAGGTTTGACAAAACCTGTCTTTGATGAGAAATTGTTTGATAGTTTCCAATCACTAGGTGTCTATAGTCTCAGCGAATCTTTTTGTAACTCAGCTGAACTTTTCAACTTTTGAGAAAACAATACTGGATCATATATAAAGTTGTTTAATTTTACAAAATTAATCTTTTTTAGGATAAGAATTAATCTTTATTACATAATTGTGAACCATTTAACATTTGGTACATATGATGTGATTATCGAAATAACATCGATAACAAATATACATTGATATTTAATATAAAATCTTATTATGAAAGTTATCAAAATAAAACTCTAATTCAGTTAAAAGCAGCATCTATTTTTTCCCACCTATTATTACATACCTTGCACAGAGCAGTAGAAGGTTGTTGTTTTCTAAAATTCAAGTTTACTCTCTTCAATGATGACACTCAATTTGCAGATTCCTCCATTGCATTAAAAAACCTTAATCATTAGTACTTTATATTCTCTTGCTAATCACAATTTTAAAAAAATCTAAGATAACACCATTATATGACACCATTTAATTAATTTCATTTGGTATTGGCATGAGGTGTAGCCAAATGCAACCTTTTATGGTACATTGATTTATTACTTGTAATAATAGAAGAAGTTTAATTTGTTCTTGAAATAAAAATTATAAACCTTATTCTATAAGCAGCATCTGTGTCATGTCCACGTAAAAGAAAATTCGATTTTGAATTGTTCCAAGCAACATTGTAGAGTGTTATATTTTCAAAAGATATTTTAATTGAAAATGAACATTATAACATGCATTAACTATAGTTAAATCATGAATGACGATTAGAGGCAAAGTTGGTATTTGATCTTGCATCAACAACATACATAGTTTCAAAGTTTTGAATCAATAGAGGTAATATACTGTCCTCCAAAAACGAATTTTTCAAAGGATAACTCACCTCTCGCTTATGCCCCCACTTCATTGCCATGTCTCCTGTCTACATACATCTTTTTTCCCGTTTTCTGTTTCAGAAACAAAGTTAGTGGGCTGCAAAATCACCGATGCTTTTTCCCCTATTCACAAATGCTTTACAGTAACTCAATAATTTTTTTAGTAATTGACCACGATTATAATATTGGGGTGGATGCGTGTAAAAAATAAGTTGAGTGTAACTTCTATTGTCTATAACATCATCAATAATTTTTATATTTTTTTTTTACCACTAACTATTATAAAAATGATTAAAATTAGGTATCATTTTATTCAAATAGTGTTAAAATATTTCACTGTATATCAAAATCAATCTCATGATACTCTTATATAAGTAAAATTGTGTTTGATTTCTCCAAAATGCAGATTTTAAACAGGTTTCGTTTGATTTTGATGGGAATCCGACATTTACACAACTAATTTCATTTATTACATTTGACAAACAAAATATAAAGCAGGGAGAAGGAAAAATTCTACACCACAAACAGAATAGGACAAAAGAATCCTCATCCTATCGTCCACATTCATGGTTTTGAAGAAAAAAACAGTAGAAATATGACAAGTGATAAGAAAGAAAGAAAGAGATAAAATAACAGTAAATTATTTTCAAACACAACTGTGTAGTCGGCTACTTGGAAAACCAATGAGGTTAAGCAGCCAATACTTTATACTTACAGAACTAATTAAGTTATGATTATAAATACAAAAAGAAAAAAATCATTCAGATTCATGCAGCAAATTCATCATATCATATCCTTCATTGAAGAGAAAAACAAAAATGAATGAGACGAACAATGGTAGCAGAAGCAGCAGGTGGTGTTTGCAGGGAATGACAGCACTGGTCACCGGTGGATCCAAAGGAATCGGGTAACTTTACTACCTTCTGCTTCTTCTTCCACTTTTTTTTACAAACTGCTAAGCAAACATGCATGTATGAATGGACCATAGTAATTAATAATTGTAGAAAATAAAAGGGTAGGTCTTGCATGAATTTTTGTTTTTGCTTCTCACCATTCATTCCTCTCATATATATATATATATATATATATATATATATATATATATATATATATATATATATATATATATATAGACATGCTATCGTGGAGGAGTTGTTACAGCTTGGGGCCACTGTACACACTTGCTCTCGGAACGAAGCTGAACTCAGTGAATCCTTACATGAATGGACCACAAAAGGGTACAGAGTAACCGGATCAGTGTGTGACGTGACGTCTGGTGCAGACAGAAAGGAGCTCATAACCAGAATCTCCTCTGAGTTTAATGGCAAACTCAACATCCTTGTCAGTAATTCATTCAATTCAATTGCATGGAATTGAATTTCAGTTTTCTCAAAAGAAAAAATCATCCAATGAGAAAGTTCAATACAAAATTATTTATATTTTGTCAGATTAAGCTTAGAACACTCATGCATGGATTTATATAGGTAAATAATGTGGGAGCAAACATATGGAAAGAGCTGCTGGATTACACAGAAGAAGATTTCTCATTTGTGGTGAACACGAACTTGCAATCTGCTTTCCACCTGAGCCAGCTTGCACATCCTCTCCTCAAAGCTTCGGAAGCTGGAAGCATCGTTTTCATATCCTCCATTGGTGGTGTGGTATCAATAAACATAGGATCCGTTGTATATAGTGCAGCAAAAGGTAATTAGTTGTTTCACGTTGAATTTCCAGTGGAAGTGATAGAGAGAATATAAGTTGGAAATATGTGTGATTTGCATACAGGAGCAATGAACCAAATGACAAAAAATTTGGCATGTGAATGGGCCAAAGACAAAATAAGGAGTAACTGTGTTGCACCTGGGATAATCAGAACCCCTGCAGCTGAGGAGGTAGTTATATTTGTGGTGATATTGTTAGTGTTAGCGTATATGTATGATTATAGTTTTTGATCTTATGGTTAATTATTTGCTTGCATTGAACTTGATTGCAGTTCTTGAAGGAGGGAAACATTGCAAATGCTTACATTCCTCGAACACCTCTTGGACGATTTGGAGAGGGAAAGGAAGTGTCTTCGGTGGTGGCATTCCTGTGTTTGCCAGCAGCCTCGTACATTACAGGACAGACCATCTGTGTTGATGGCGGCTTCACTGTGAATGGCCTCTACATAGACTAGCCATGTTTTCATATTTTCTGTGTCGTTCAGAATAAATTAATAGTGTACTATCCTAGATTCAGTTTATGGTTGTGTTTGAATTCACAATTAGTTCTCACATCTATTTCCAGAAAATTGTTTGAATCATAAATTTCAACACCAAATAAATAAAGTTTATGATGTAAAGATTATGATATTATCACACTTATCAAAGGTATATATAATTGATAATGCAATGCAAATAATGAAATTTTTGTAGCTTATAAAATTAACCAATTGCTTCTTCTTTTACCTACGAAAAAAGTGAAAGCTTTCGGGAAGGTGTATGAAGCTGATGGTGGTTGCTACTGTAAGAAGGAAAATTTGAGTTGAGGTCATGGCTCACGGGTATATATAGCTTGAAGTAGAAAACTTGTATTTGAAGTGATAATTTGTCTTTAGAATCCAACAAAGAGTTATTGATTGTATTAACATACACATTATTCCAACAATTTTTTGTTCATAGGTATACTATGATATATAATAAAACAAATAGCACATAGTAAAAACTTATATTTTTATATATTTAAAATGTGGAGAGAAATCAAATTATCTTGAATTTATAATGGATAAAAGAAAAATTTGACCTAAAAAATAAATATTTTGATATCAGTATTCACAAAAAATATAATGTAATGAATATATAGATAAAGTATCTTAATTCAATGGGTTGAGAATTTAGATTATATTGTTGAATGCATATTTAATAGTTTTTTCTTTTTGGAAAGAGTAACATGATCATGATTTCATAACTTTAAAAGTAAGAACGATATTTATGATGTGATTAGAATAGATGAGTGGAAGGCTTATGAAAAAAGTCAATTATATATAAAAGATTGTCTTGATTTGTAATGGATTGAAGAAAAATTTAACCTAAGAAACACCAAATAACAGTTTTCTTTTTGAGAATCAAAACAGATTTAGTAGTTCTTTGTTAATATTTTTCATACCTAATCATACCAAACACTTTTATAAATTATTTAAAACTCAATAGTAATATACTATACTCATTTCATTAAAAAAAAAAAGTGATTGTTATACTCATAGTAACGGTGATTGTTATTATACTCGTAGTATGGTGATTGCTATTCTAGAAAGGCAAAATTAACTTAATGACTCAGGGTTATATATCTTGAAGTAGAAAATTTATATTAAAATAAAAAAGGAGGTTGCTATACTTGTAGTAACGGTGATTGCTATTCTAAAAAGACAAAATTAACTTAATGACTCAGAAGTATATAGCTTGAAGTTTTATATTTGAAGTGATATTTCATTTGTAAGAAAAATACTGAAAATATTAATTTATAAATAAATAAGAACAAATGTGATCATCTTTATGGATAAAGATCTTGAGTATCGAGAAGTTAAGAAACGTTGGACAAGAATATAGATCTTGCGTATCGAAAAGTTAAGAAACATTAGACAAGGATATAATAACTATGAATAAAAATAAATAAAGAATATGATAACATGGAATAAGGTTATTCTTGAATGTTTTATTTATGTTTATTTATAATAACTCACTTAATATAAAATACTTAATATAAAATTCTAGAAAACTAAATATAGAAATTATTCTAGATAAATATATTTGATATTCTACTGATATTCTCTATACTCCCTTGATTATATCTTATATTTTTACTGATCTTTTTACTGATATTTCCTTAATTATCTCATATATTCTACTATTTTTTTTTTCTTATAATAATATTCTAACAGAAGATAGAATCTTTTTTAATAAATAACTTAAAATTATTAAGATTTTCAATGGTCATACTATAAATTATTTTACAAAATTAAACAATCATGAAATATATTTTATATTTTTAAAATATTCTTATAAATTTTATTTTCAAAAAATAATATATTTAATAATAAAAAATTAATATAACATGCTCTAACAAAAGTTTAAAAAGAACAATGATACACATAAAACCCTATTTCTTTCATAAACACTTATTGAACTGTTTTTCCAATCAAATTATATTGTGTCATATATTTTACAGATATATTATTTTATTTATTTATTCTCGTTTTTAATAAAATTTTGGGTTTTCATAAAGTATTTTCAAACTTTAACCATTAGTGACATGTGGATAAGAATAATTGGACTTTTTGTGTTTTGATTTAGATGGCCTTGACTTGGTGTAGAAAGAAATTTTTGTGTGGAAGATTTTCTAAGATTATGATTAAATGGATGAATGCAAAAGCTAAAGATGAAAAATTCATTTAAAAAAATGCAGCATCAAAAGATAAATTCAACTTACTACAAGGTTTCATAATAGCTTTTAATTTGTTTATTATTTCCAGAAAGATTTTATCTGGAAAAAAAGTACCTTTTTCATTTTCATTATTTTTAAAATTTTTAAAATCAATCATGTGTATATGTGAAGTGTGAAGTGTGGATATTTTATATATAGGTTTATGCTTAAATAATGGGCGACAATCAAAATTCACACAGTTGCAAACAAACTCACATCACAGTGTGAAAGAAATTATGCACTTCGCCTTAAATGTTATTTGGCTTGTAAATACCCACTTTATATATAAATTATTAATATTTTAAGCATATATATATATATTAACTTAAAATATTAATGTATATTCTTGTATTATTAAAGTTATAATCCTCTTCTAATTTTTATGTCTTTTATGAAGAAAGAAATTATATTCGTTGTCAAATTTTCAGAAAATAGTGGAAGCTTCTTTATTTTTATTTTTGAGGAAGATTGAATATTTGATCAGTTGAAAATTTGGAATTTGAGGTTAATCAATTAGAGATTGAACAGGCCTGATAAAAGAAAAAACTGAAAAAGCCAAAATGATTTGTAAATTTTGATTATTTGTTTCAAAGTACGGAAATTTCTTGTAATAAGTTCTTAGGGTCGACAGTTATGTTATTGCTTAATAATGCTTTTAAAATGTCATTAGTTATCTGATATTAATAATTCAAACAATTAATTAAAGAATATTGTATGTAAAAAAACTAAAAAAATACTAAAATTTTATTTAGGGACTAATAAATAAATTCGAATAAGTGCGTGGATGAAAGAAAATATATTACACTCTTTATACCATAGGTCCGTTTCAATTAAATTCTATTGAAAATGAATTTCACATAAATTTTAAGAGTTTAATAAAAAAATGTAGTTGTTAGTATTTCTTCATCTAAATTAAGTATAGTAAATGATGCTTAAATTATAATTAGTAAACTATAAAATTGAACTTACATATTTGTATTTATAATATAATTTGATTTTTAATTTTTTATTTATCTGAAATTTATTAATATCTGTGCTTACATATTTTTAGAATATGACATGGGGATACAAAGAAAGATCTCCAATTGCTAAAATGGATTTTCCATTTTTAATAAATATGAAATACGCATATAAACAGACTATTAAATTAGGATCCATCTAATTGTGAAGTTTAAGTAAAAGTGTTAAGTTGAAAAGCAACCTAACACGCTGTGCTATCACGATGAAGTTTATTGTGTTATGTGTGTTTCTTTTTAATTGTGAAAGTGATTAAACACGTTGTTGCAGAAAGAATTGAATTGGTAGAGAGAGGAAGTTACATGATGGAGCCAAAGAGGATTATCTGTAAAGTGTTATTTTCTTCAAAAAAAAAAAAAAAGAAAGTAAATTGCAGTGTGTTGTAAAAAGAAAAGTGCTAGAAATGGTGGTTTAAAAGTTGCTATATAAGAATTAATGGTGTTAATTTATATAAACCAATATGTAGTATTATATCATATATCTATAAATGTTTTATTTATTTGAAATTTGATGTGTATGATTAGGAAAACAATAGCAAATACTTTAAAAATTCAATTGAATAATTTCATGTAGGAAATTATTTATTAATGCGTTAAATTATGACACTAATTTCATTTCATATTTTAAGAAAAATGAATTATTAAGTGATGTAACGTGATATTTTTAAGTATTTTTTAAATGAATTTATCCTATATTTTAAGTTTAATTCACAATCTAATTTTTTTATTATATTATTATTGCGCAAACTTATATAATTTTCTTCATTCAGTATATTTTCCTTTTGTTTTATTAAAGAACAATTTTCGTTTTGCACAGGTTGCCTTAGAAACCAAAAAAAAAAATACATTTTAATGAATAACACAAATTTTAATGAAAGATGTTTACGATTAAAATAATTTTTTTTAATAAAAAATGTAAATAGAAGGATATATAGAATAGAAGTGTAGATATAACAAATAATACGATTCGATTATAAGGTAAAGGAGAATGATAAAAGCGTTCGTATATTAATTTTACTTATTATTTAATGTTTAGACTTGGTCTGTCTTTTTTGTTTTAAATGGTTCTTTTAAATGGGGTTTTTGATCAACTTATGTATAAACATTTTTAGAATATAAAAAGAAAATGTATCGATAAGCTAAAATTTTTATGTACATAGATTAATTTAAATTTATTTACATTATTTTTTTCTTAAACACTTCTATAAAAAAAAAAAAAAGTTACAATCATATGTATGGGTTAAAATCATCTTTTGTAAAAGTTATTGTAAAAAAATTCTACAAACACTAACTTATCTAAAAATTAATTTAGCTGATGGAGAAACACATTTTTTTACAGGTTAGAGGTTTTAAAAGTATTTATAGATAAATTTTATATACAGGCTCTCATAATAGTTTCTTCAAAATCAAATCTTTTTACCTATTTATAAATTAGTTTTAACTTATTATTATTTTTAGCTTCTATGAATATTTATATAAAAAATAGAGTTTAAAAGATCAAGACCTAGTTTAAAGTACTTTGAATGATGTCATGAAAAGTAAGATTATGGAAAATAAAGGGAAAAGAAAAGAATTAGAATGAAACTAAGATTGATTAAATTAACTGAAAGAAAGTAGAAAAGGAGGAGAAATTAGTTAAAAAAAAATTAGGTGTATGTAATTTGATTTGTTAGAAGTGAAAACTGAAAATAATTATTCTTTTAAACAATTTCTTTAAGGAAATATTTGTAAAGAAGTTTATCTATTCCAATTAGGTTACGTATAAAATTAATTTATTTCACTTTTCTTTATCTTCCACTAGTACTCACAGAGTTGTTAATCTATTAAGTGTATGTTTACTTGACAAAACATGAGGAAATCACTTTATAGTGGAAGGATAAAATAAAAATTATCGGTTTAATTAATTATTTGCTTCAAACACTAGTTTATACTTTACATTTTAGCTTGATCACATTTAGGAATTTATATTTGAGGGTATTTTTTCGTGTTATAATCTTTACAGTTTTATTTTGTGAAAATTATGGACAGAAATTAGTCACTTAAGACATATCCGCTTTATATCACTTAATTAATAAATAAATATTTAAAAAATGATGCCAAATTATGTCATAATTAATTTAGTACATTACTGAATAATTTTCCATATGAAATTAATCATTTCTATGACGTGACGAGTGAAGAAAAAATTCACCCAAGTTCGGCACAACAACTTAAGAACCTAAAGGGACCGACATCACTAAACCTAACAAAACCCCCAACAAACCTAAAATACTAAAAACACGTGTTCTTTGTAAAACCCTAGCTATGCCCCTAGTCGGCAATTTTATGGGCACTACTTTACAATTATTACTCTTTCAATAAAGTTACTTTTAATTAATTTTTACTATTTCTTGCCAATCTTCTTTCAGTTTAAACTTATATTTTCTTTGGATTCTGAAAGTTTTTATCCTAAAAGTAAAAAAAAAAAAA
>Ga0209700_108459_pt1 | contig 13155 bp, 6 predicted proteins | sample SiratroredBW_FD_187528 | JGI IMG/M metagenome (GOLD analysis project Ga0209700, IMG submission 187528) | Root nodule microbial communities of legume samples collected from California, USA - Siratro red BW (SPAdes) (version 2) | ecosystem: Host-associated > Plants > Roots > Nodule | place: USA... | reverse complement strand
TTTTTTTTTTTTTTTTTTTTTTTTTTTTTTTGGTTTTTTTTTTTTTTTTTTTTTTGGTTCATTAATTATGTTTTAGGTAATGTGTTTTATGGATTCCAAGTATTTAAAGAAATGATTTAATGGATCTGTAAATATTGTTATAAAGTCAAAGAAAATGTGAGCTTTTAGGATTTTTATTTTTTAGTTAATGTATTTCATATTTGAAGAAAAAAAAAAAGTGTACGGATGTTGTGTTAGTTATCTGCTTTTTTGAGTTTGTTTATTTTTATATAAGTTCATTCTGTTTTTATTTTATATGGGATGTAAAATTATTTACATACTCTATTTTCATTTTATGGTGGTGTTTATAGTAATATGTTTTTTTAGTTTGAAACTGAAACAAATGTAAGAATTTAGGATTTTTGTAAGACTAAAACAAAGAGCTAAGAATTAACAAGCTAACTATTTTTAATTATAATTTGTGGTTTTTTGAATTTTTTTAATATATGTTTATTTTTTTCATCAATGTATTAATAATATATTTACAATATGACTTTTTTTGTGGTATTTATATTAACTTGCTTTTGTACTTTTGATAAGACTAAAGCAATATGTAAGAGTTAACAAATTAACTATCTAAAATTAACTATCTATGAATATAATTTGAATAAACTTTGTATTTCTTTTATTCTTTTAGAATTTGGATGATTATTAATTTTTTATATAGATTTATTTTGTTTAAACAATGTCTTAATAATGTATTTATTTGTTGCCTTTATCAAGATTTTTTTTTATGATATTTATATTAACCTATTTTTGTGAGTTTGAAGAAGAAGTAAATGTAGGATTAGAGTCTTTTTATAACTAAATCAAAAGGTAAGAGCAAATACTAACTATCATTTACTACATGATTCTTCCATCATTTTGAAATCTTAAATTTTAATATATATATATATATATATATATATATATATATATATATATATATATATTAAACAATATCTAAGTAATATATTTACATTATTGTTGTTTTTAGTAGGATTTTTGTAATGATGTTTATATTAACCTTTTGTAACTTTTAAACTGAAGCAAATGTAAGAATTTAACGTAAGAATAGAGAATAAACTAAATTTTTTTTCGCAAACAAACCATAAAGCATGATCTCCAATACAACTTTTGTATTATCCTATTTTTGTGAGTTTAGGTGCTAATTATGTTTGAATACTATTTGTGATTCTTGTATTATTTTGGATGTGGATGGTTTAGGGTTTAATACATTTTGTATCTCTTTCATCCTTTTGGAATTTGGTGGTTCTTAATTTTTGTGAATGTATGTTAATTTTGTTTTAAAAATATTTCAGTAGTGTATTTAAATTTTTGTTACATTTAATAGAATTTTTGTGGTAGTGTTTATATTAATCTTATACTTTTGTGAGTTTGATAGCAAATGTAAGAATTTAATGTTTTTGTAAGACTAAGGCAAAAGGTAAGAGCAACAAAATTTATTAACAATCTTTCAATAGAGTTTGTGATTTTTGTGTTTTTTTGTAATTAGATTGCTTTAAAATTTTTAAATAGGTTTATCTTGCTTTAAAAATATCTCAATAATGTATGTATTTATATTACTGTTGGCTTTATTTGCATTTTTACCATGTGTCATATTAATATACTTTTTATGAGTGAGACTAGAACATATTTAAGAATTTAGGATTTGTGTGAGACCAAAGCAAAAGGTAGAAGGTAATATGCTAATTATTTTTAATAATTGTTTGTGATTCTAACCCATATACAAAAAAACAATTGTGTACAAATTTGTGTAGCAGATGAATATAGTACATTTATACAATTAAATATATACATAACTAATAACCATTAAACTCATGATTCATACTGCAACAACACACTGTAGGCTTCCAAATATTCATATTAATCTTATACATCACAACATAATATGAGCAATATTTGTTACCTTTACTTAGACTATTATGGTGGCGTTTCTATCAACCCCTTTTGTGATTCCATACAAAACAAAATTTTTGTACAAATTTATGCAATAGATATATGTATTATATTCATACTATTAAAGGTATAAATAATTAATCCCAGTCAAGCTCATCCAAAAAGTTTCCTAATGTATTCATAATATGACAACATACCTTTTGGTCTTCAAACATACATCTGAATCTTATTACTACAAAATATCCATATCAATCTTATACATCACAATATAATATGAACAATATTTTTTGTCTTTACAATATAATATGGGTAGTCTTTATTATCTTTACTTAGCCTTTTATGGTTATGTTTATATTATCTGATTTTGTGATTTGGAGACAAACAAAAAATGTAAAAGTTTAAGGTCTTTAAAAACCTAAAGCAACAAATAAGAGCAAATATATTAACCATTTTTCAATATAGTTTGTGATTGCTCCATTGCTTTGGAATTTCATTATTTTGAATATTTTAATAGAAGTTTATTTTGACTTTTAAGGATGTTTATATTAACATATTTTGTGATTTGGGACTAAAATAAACCTGAGATCTTATGATTTTAGTAAGTTTGAAGTAAAAGATAAAAGCTAACAAAACTAATTGTCTTTAATTACAATTTGTGTTTCTTGCTCTTTCTAAAATTAGATTGTTCTTAATTTTTTAATATAATTTTACTTTTTAAAAAAAAAATAGTCTTAGGAATGTTTTTGCATTGTTGCCTTTACTATGACTTTTAATTATGTTTATTATAACTTTTAAGTTTTTAGTAAGACTAAAGCAAAAGGTAAGAGTTAACAAATTAACTATCTTTAAGCAAATGTATGAAATATTTTTTAATATAGTTTGTGATTTCTGCATTCTTTTATAATTAGATTTTCTAAATTTTTTTAATATATGTTTATTTTGTATTAAAAGTATGTCAATAGTAATTATATTTTTTTCAAATTTTGTGATGGTTGGGTTTATATTAACCTACTTTGAGTTTGAAATTAAAAAATATGTCGAAATTTATTATCTTTATAAGTATGGTGGAAGTTTGAGTCTACACTAAGTGTAAGAACTTAAAAAGATCTTTGTAAGACTGAAACAAAAGGCAAGAGCAAATATATTAAGTATAATGTGATTTCTACATTCTTTTGCAATTGGATGGTTCTTAAATTTTTTAGTATACATTTATTTTGTTTTTAAAATAGCTCAATAATTTATGTAATCAATGTTGTCGTTGAATTTACTTGGATAGATGAATATTGTATATTTGTTTGATATTATTTTTTTCTCAAGTTTATATTTCTCACCTTCTAATTTCCATCTTGGTTTTCCATCGTCACATAATTTGATGTCAATTGTGAAAAAAAAGTTCAAAACATAATAAGAGAATATTGAATTGCATTTTTAAGACCTTTTCTAATTTTCACAAGATATTGTTTTATAATTTGTTATAAGATAATTATTTTGCTTGACGGATGCACCTTCAAGTGATTTTCTTAAGAGATTGTGTCTCGTAAGGAAAGTCAAACACAATGTTAAGTTTAATAAATAAATTGTTTAAAAAAAAATTTAAAATTTATTTTTCCAAAACTCTCATTTTGAAGTTAGTTACGCTTAAATATCATGTAGCTTAAAGAAATAAGAGATAAAAATGATTCACATTATTTTTATAATAGTTTTTTTAACAAATATTACATTTAATTCTCAATTCATAAATTGAGATTCACTTGGCAAACTACTAACTAATAAAGGAGTATTATTAAAATCTCATCGTTATAAATTAAAACTGAATATAGTTAATATTGTTTAAACCATAATAATTCTCAACTAAAATTAAGTATTATTTAAATTATAATCTTGACTAAAATTTATTAATGTATAAATTACAATCACCCCTGAATTATAATTAAAACATAATACTCTTAGAAACCTAACTATAATCAAATAGAAAGGAATACATTAATTGTATTTTTTATAAACAATTAATTCTAATTTTTATTTAACTAAAAATATACAAATTAGGAGGTTTTTTTATAAGACTGCTCAATTTAATAATTTTTAAATTGAATGAAATGAAAATAGACTAGCATAAACTTATACAAAGTAAATAATTTCAATACTCAAAAAATTAATGACCAACTCTCTTTTTTCTTTTGCTTATTATTATTTCTTCTTTTCTAACAATATAATAATATAATAATAATAATACGAACTAATCTCTTCCCACCCATGCCATGCCTAAACACGTTAATTTAGTGGTGATGATTCAAAATAAATAACACTAGGTGCCCATAAATAAAAAAGAAAATAACGAAATGGTACATTAATCATGGACTTCAAAATTCAAAGTAATATAGGCATATTATATGCTACGAAACGGTGCGTTTAGCTTTTGGCAAGAGTAGAAGAATCGGAAGCTGCAGTGCTGCTGCCCGTGTGAGTGTGACCATCATTGCTCCCTCTTCGTTTTAGGGTCGGGTGAGACATTTTAACCCATAATCTGTTTAGCATTTGCATATTCAGCAACTTTTCCCTTCTGGGTATTCTTCGTTTTTCGTTTTCAGTGAAAAGTTCGTATCTTTATTTTGATAGGGAATAAGAAGACTTCAAATTTCGAATATGGCTGCAGCCTTCGCTTCCAGATGCTCTCGCGGTATCTTATTTCACAACCCAATTTGTGTTTTTATTTTATTTTATTTCATAGATTGAATTTTTTGTTCCCCAAACCTGATAATTATGCATTGGAACTCCGAGTTTAATGGGGAGCTGTAGAGTTTATTTTATTACAGTTATATAATATTTTATGCTTTATGGTTATGAGGTTGAATGTTGTCTCCAATGTTAATTGATGTTTTTGTAAGTGGCAGATGCTTATTCCAATTGACATTGCCCTGCCCAGATCCATTTTTTCTTTTTTAATCTTTTTCCACTTATGTGTTAATTGGTGTTTGGTTTCTCTGAAATTTTATTTCAATTGTGTTGTGTGGTTTGTACATAGTAAAGTAACAAAGCATAATGCTCAGTGGCAACATGTTTTTGATTCACATTGATTTATTTGTACTGGAATCATATTGATTCAGTTTTGTAGTTGATAACTAAGTTGTATTGAAACGTACTGATAGACACTCATTATTTGGTAACTAGTTAGGTTAATTCGCCAAAGAAATACAAGGATTCGTGTTAGAGAGAAGGGGACTTGGCCTGCAACTGTTTAGGCCCAGTGAGGGTGGGTTCATGTTAGCAGAAGTTTTAATAGGAAATTTGTATACAGTTTAGTAGACTTATGGTAATTGAGCAACGTGTAAGAAGTAGATCGGTGCCCATCGAAATATCTCGAGCAGTGTATTGGTTTCTTGGGGACTTTTCCCTTTTTCTTGCAGTAAAAACCAGTTCTTTCTCACTGTTATGAACTATGATATCAGTTTTATCGTGTACGTAGGGCATGTTTGGATAAATTTCTCCATAAGGACTTCTAGGAGAGACAAATACAAAGAAAAAATTAAACAAGCTTCTTCAAAAGTTAAAATTAGCTTATACTTATGGCAAACTTGTAGAAGCTCTCCCATATGATTTTTCTAAATTTTTTATTTTTTAACTTGTCCATAAACTAGTTTTAAGTTATGGAGAAATTCATTTTGTTTCTATTTCTTATTTTTTCTTCCTAGAAATTGTTACAGAGAAGTTTGTCCAAACAGACTAATAGAACATTTGTTAGAAAAACTACCACAGGGTATTAACTACACACCACATGGACCAAATGGATACTGGCGTTGAATATTTACTGTCAAGTCAATAAGCTTTGTCTGGGAAACTGAACTACTTACACTTTGTGTGCAGTTAAAGCTGTGACCTTGCACTCATGCCTTGTCTTCATACCACCCCTTTTCCAAACCATGGAGAAAGTTTCATGGCTAGGATAACAACTTCACAATATTAGATATCTGTCAGCCTTTTTCTCATTGAACTATAAGGGTTTCTTTGGACTGGTTTTCCATAAGTTATATTTAGGAGAGAAAAATAAGAGGACAAATTGAAATTAGCTTCTCTATAAACTAAAATTAGCGTATGCATAAGCTAACTTGTAGAAGCTCTCGTATAAGTTCTTTAAATTTTTATTTTTAACTTATGCATAAGCTAATTTAGCTTACGGAGAAGTTAATTCCTTTTTTTCTTCTCATTTTTATCTCCTAGAAGAGCTTATGCAAAAACTCGTTCAAACAGACTCTAAATTTGATATAAGTGTAACTTGAGCTAATGACTAAAACTAAGGAACTGAATTAAAAAATCAGTTTCACTTTAATAAGCTGTCTAGTAAGTAAGAGCTCAACATGCGTAAAACAGCTTTTAGAACCCAAGAAATGAAGCTAATTTCATAAGTACCCGCAAACTTACACATTCACAAGATGAAGTAATAAACTTGGGAAAAATTGGTACTCAGATTCTACTTAAGAATATCAATGATTGAAGTTGTAGTTCACTAGGCAAGCTCAGCTTCTTCTTCTTGTTGCCTCTTCTGAAGCTTTCTTTCACTGGGTGAAAATGAAACAAGTTTATAGACTTGGAAAGTTAAGAAGTTGCTTTGAAATTTCACCATTTTAGCAAGAGTGGCATGTATTTGTACGTATAGTTTCCTTTTGTGTTTATGCAAGTGGTTTTTGAAAGGATGTTTTTTATGCCTAACATGTTAAGAAATCGTTGCTGTTTAGTGCCTATGTCCTTTTTCTTTTTCCTTTCATTTTGTTGTACTATCATTTGTAGCACTGAGAAGTTTCCTGACCCTCCTGTTATGTACTCAAACTGTTACAAGATGACTTTGTTCTTTGGAAACATGTAGCAGTGATCGAATGTTCACTTGTAATAATCTTTTTTTTCAACAACTGCATTCATAACTAACCTGAGATTTCATGTGTAAAGCTCTATATTTTTCGCTCTCAGCCCTCCTGTCATTTTCTTTTATAATTGAACCGTGAAGTGAATATTTTTTATGTTGACCAGATGATATTCTGACATCTAACTTGCTACTTTTGTTGTTTGATGTGTCAAAAAAACTGAAATAGTGGGTCGTTCTCTGTTTGGTGGATTAAGCAACAGTTCCCCTGGTTTATTTACCGCATCACATGAGAGAACATGCAACAATTTGTTTACTCAGGTCAGTGCATGAACTAAATGCAGATCATGTTTGGACAGTTGTTAGTTGTATATTCTCATCAACACTGTACTCATGTTTGCCCAACATGGTTTTGGTGAACCTATGTTGTAGGCTGTAGCAAGCAATACATTTTCTTTGTTCTGCAAAGATATGTGTGTTTCCAAAAAAGTCTATTCTTTCTCTTACCCCTAACAAAAATTCTCTTGCCTTTTTGCAGCAACAACGCACCTTCATACAGATGAGGACTGTTCTCAAGGTTGTGGATAACTCGGGGGCTAAAAAGGTGATGTGCATACAGGCATTGAAAGGGAAGAAAGGGGCAAGATTAGGTGACACGATAATAGCATCAGTGAAGGAAGCACATCCTAATGGAAAAGTGAAGAAAGGAAAGGTTGTATATGGGGTAGTTGTGCGTGCAGCAATGCAAAAGGGGCGTTGTGATGGCAGTGAGGTCAAGTTTGATGATAATGCTGTGGTGCTTGTTGACAAGCAAGGCCAACCTATTGGAACCAGAGTTTTTGGACCAGTGCCTCATGAGCTGAGACAAAAGAAACATGTCAAGATCCTTACCTTGGCAGGGCACATTGCTTAAATGAGAAAAAAGGGTCATCCTTAAATTTTGTTATGAATTCCAATATCACATCTACCATTTTTATGTTTGGGATCTTTTGGTGTGATATGTAAGTTTGGTACTTTTTCAATTTATGAGAAGTAAAAAAATGTAGAAGTCTTCTACTCAAATAACCACAACTTTATTTGGTTTCTGACCTAAAAAGGAGTTAGAGACACGAATTTGATGTGTTTTCCATGTGTAACTTATCAACCATTTAAGATTATATTTTTTTTTTTCATTTGGATAAGTTTTTTTTAAAGTATTATAGATATTAAATGAAATGCTTTAATTGCTCATTAACAATTAGCCTACCTTTGAGTATCTTGCTAATGATTAGAACAAAAGGGTTCAAATGTGAGAACACATGCTTACAAATTAATGTGAAAAGGCATGAGAAAAAAGGAGAATTTAAGGAATATAATATGGAACTAGAATATACTATTTACAAGTTCAAAAGCACATGCAAACCTTAATCTTTTACAATACATATCCTTCCCTTCTCTTCCATATACTTGGCCTTTATGGTTATTTCTTCTCATCAGGGAAAAGAAGGCTTTTGGGTTGGCCCTCAAACATTCTTTGCTTGCGTTCTTCACCCTGCTACCACTCCATTATATATACCCTTCAAACTACTTGCAAATATATCTAATTCTACACTCCAAATCTGCTGCCAATAAAAGATCTTAATAACAGCTGCTTCATCATGGGCATCCTTGGAACAATGGCAAGACATTTGGACACAATAGTGGGGTAAATGAATCTCTATTACTTTATCATCTATGCAGGTTATCTTGTATTAAGACATCAAATTATGTTCTATCCATAAAGTTTTCAAACCAAATAATGATATGTAATTCTTTGAATTACATAACATATTATTAATGGAGGCTAAATAAATCATCATTCTATCGTATAATTAATTTCTGAATTTGATGATAGGAACACAAGGATATTTTTGCCTTCTCATGGGTGTTCCATGCCCATACTATTTTTAGTCTACTGCTCCAATGGATAACTATAATCATCATGTCTATATCTTTCATTGAACTGATATTTTACAAATTTTCCTTTCCATACTTTCATAAAATTGTGTATATATTCTTTTATCAGTAATAAATAACATTATAATTTTTTTTTTGTTTTCTATATACCAGGCCTGGAGTGTTGCTGCTTTATCCTTTGTAAGTACATGGACACATAGTAATTTTATCCTCCTAATAGATTCTTAATTGAAACAAGAAGAAAACATGAACATATGAATATGAATGCACAAACTGATCCATGCACATAATCTGATGTATGAACTACTATTGGATACAATAACTAAATGCCTTGTGTTATGAGTAAATGTAATAGATACGCATCAATGAGGGCAATTGAGAGTCCTTCAACCTTGGATGATCAACAGTGGCTAACATATTGGATTTTATACTCCTTCATCACCCTTTTTGAGCTTTCATGCTACAAGATCCTAGCATGGTACGTACATAAAATTCAATTTATTCATAACCAAAAAAGACGTAACTACATATATAATATATAATACTGGGTAAAATGAGTTTTAATTTCTCAAGATTAGTTCAAATTTTGAAGAAATCTTGAGATCCTATCAACACATTTTACTGACAAGTATGCCTATAATCTCTTAATTTTTGTAAAGTTCTTTCATGAAACATAATAGAAAGATGGTTATTCTTTAAACAGTTGAATTCAACATGATATCAGAACAATTGTAACGGAAATGAACACTTTTTATATACATGTTTAGGTTTCCACTTTGGCCATACATGAAGCTAGTGTTTTGTCTCTGGCTGGTATTGCCAATGTTCAATGGGGCTGCTTACATATATGAAAACTATGTGAGGCAATATGTGAAGAATATAGGAAGCTTCTATGGAAATTCTAAGTATCGAGAGGACCAGAAGAAAGTTCTTCATATGATGAGTTATGATGCAAGAAAAGCTGTTGAACGTTATATAGATACATATGGTTCTGAAGCCTTTGAGAGAGTAGTCAAAGCAGTATGTTATACATAAAATTCTCTTTGACTTTTATATTTCTTTTGATCAGCATAAAGACACTTTCCCTTAAATAATGTTGCATGCATTTTGAATTTCATTGCAGGCTGATAGAGAAGCAAGGAGGCACTGAAGATTAATTTGAAGAAATTGATGGTTCAAAGAATTTGCGTATCTTGTAATCAATAATTGTTGTGCATGGATAACAAGGGTTCAGAACCATGTATCATTACTCAAATGCCAACAATCTTGAGCTTTTCAAACTGAAAATGAAATTATGTATATAGTTTTCCTTGGCATGAGAATTAAGGGACATCTTTTCATGGATTAAATTTAATTTTTCAATGCTATTTAGTATATATATATATGCATAGGATTGTTGCTTAACTTTCACAACTGTTATTGATGCATAGTTTGCATACTAAAGTCTAAAAGGAAGTTAACTGATAGTTATTTGGGATGGAATGTGTATAGTAAAGCGAGGAGATTCATATTTTTTAGACTTCTTAGCCCACGAAAATCATATGAAAATTAAATTACTAATGAATAATCTCATCTCTTGAACCAGGTAATAAATTTAATATCTTAACGCTAAATTTCAAATATTTCATCAAATTAAATCTCTCTCATAATTATGTACAGTTAATCAATATTTTGACAGAAAATTAAAATATTCAATCAAATAATGAAATCACTCATGTCAGTTAATATTCAGGAATTAGATAAAACATAAAATAATATTTTAAAGGAATACAAGATTGGTAAAACTGAAAAATAACTAAGATTTGGATTAGTCCAAAGTGATCCAAAACTTTCAACTACTAGAACAATAATAATAACTAAGATTTGGATTAGTCCAAAGTGATCCAAAACTTCCAGCTACTAGAACAATAATAATTTAAGTTAAGAATCAAATTGATGAATTTTTAGTTTTAGGGGCTAAGATATAATAAGTATAAATTTTTAAAAACAAATAACTTATTTTATAATTTTGGAACTATAATGACTAGTAAGTATAATTTGAAGAGTTAAATTGATGGTTAACTCATTTAAATTTTTGTACACTATTTTAATGGAATTAATTCACTTAATCAATCTTTTGGTTATTAAAATTATTTGGCATAATTTTGAATATATAATTTATGGAGAAATTCTCATTTTGATATACAAAATTGGTGCTTTTTATTAAATTTTTTAATAAATATTAATAATATATAATTATTCTTCCACCGCTCATTCAATTTTTGTTTAATTTTCTAGAAATTGCCAATACATTATATTATCTAGAATATCCATTATAACAAGCATAATAGCTGGATGACAGGTGTTAATAGTGGAATGCGCTATCATATATGTTACCCAAAAAGTCATCAAGAACAACACTTTGGTATAATAGTAGAGAACTAGGGATAAAAATGGATCACTTTCCAAACATATATTAAGAGAATGATAAAGTTTTATGATACTATTGAACGATGAAATTTTATAACACTATTGTATTACATCCTATCTTATGAAAAGATAGTCAATTGACTAATATTCTAGCCACCTTATGATTAATGTTTGAACTGAATAAGATGAAGAGTTATCATTAATAAAAGTGAAAAGTTATGAACAATGTTATCAAAGATAACATTAATCTTAAACAGAAGGATCTAAGTGGAACTTATGAAACACTTTCAAAAGCTTTTCACAATAAATCTGAACAAATTCATAATATTTTGAAAAAGGTTTATGAGATGTCTAAAAGTAATTTCGTGAAAATCAAACTTTAACATGAACAATAAAAATCTTAGTTTGATAAATAAAGTCTGAACGGATGTTTATTTAGATAATTTTTTTAAAATAAAGTTTATTTGTAAAAGAATTTGTCTATTATATATATATATATATATATATATATATATATATATATATATTCTGATATATTTAGTAAGGAAAATTAAAATGATATTACAATAATAGTGATTGATATTTCTCTTATGACAAGATTTAGATGGATTTATATTACGTGTATAAAGTAAAAAAAAAAAGAGAGAGAATATTTTTTAATTTAAATTTAAATGTTTGTAAACGTAATTGTGTAAAAAAAAATTTGAGATTTGTGTCTGTAGATGTTTTTAATAATTTTTTCCATATTTCGGAGAGAAAGATATGGAAGAAGAAAATAAAATTTGTCTTTTCGTTACATTTTTTTCAGAAAATGTAAATATAATTTAGAAAAATTGTCATGGCTACTGTGATTCAAGTTCACTTGTCAAAATAAATTTTCAATTTTAAAAATGTACTTATCAATTATTATCCAATATACTTAAAAAATAAAAGAAGAAGAACTATTCTTAGAGAATAAATGTAATATTTATTTTTCTGCAATAGGCATTCCTACAACAACGTGTGAGTGTAGGATGTACTGTGTTCATTCATGTAAATTAAAATAGAAAATATAAACTCAAAAATTATATTATATATCAAAGTTATATTGGACTAAAGAATATATTCACCACGAAGTAATTGCAAATAAATAAAAAGCAGATGAAAATATCAAAGTTATATTGGACTAAAGAATATACTCACTGTGAAGTTATTGCAAATAAAAAAAAAGCAGATGAAAATCAAATAAAGTCCAAACCATGAGAAAAAAAAATCAACTTTATACTCACATTTTACAAAAATATAGATTTACATTTCCCTACTAATATAAGAACTTCTTCATTTTATTGATATGTCTAAATATTAATAAATAGTGATTAAACTCACCTAATCTTTTGTGACTAAAATCATAAAAGGAACTCACCAAAATATTTCTTCAATAATTATATTTCTCTCTCTCATGTTTATTCCTAAGAAAAAATATTACCATCTTTTCTTATCTATATTCATTTGACAATTAGTATTTATCATAAAATATTATATTAAAATAATAATAAAAATAAATAAAATTTTATAGTAAAATAATAATTTATAAAGTTGTAATTTGAATATAAAAGAAAAGTGAAAGTGTCATTCGTACCATTGGTATCTATTTCCTTTATCATTTCTCTCTTTAATCCATAAAACAACTCTCATCTAACTACCTTATCCATAAAGGCTTTCTCTCAGCCACAAATCAGCCAAACCAGCCACACAATCAGAATCCAATAAAATAATAATAATAATTATTATTATTATTAACCACTGTATTATTTTTTTTTTCCCATAGAAGTACTAGTTTCTCCACAATGGTTAAATATCATATTTGATATATTACTGTTTTGAAAAACAAATAGTTTCCAAAATACACATTTGTTTTCTGCTTATTATTTGGAGGATTTTTTTTGTCTTAATACATTCAAAAATTTTACAAAATTGATTTATTGTAATTGCATCTATTAATTTACCCATACGTTTTTTTTTTTAAACAACAAATTTATTTA
>Ga0209700_108458_pt1 | contig 13157 bp, 18 predicted proteins | sample SiratroredBW_FD_187528 | JGI IMG/M metagenome (GOLD analysis project Ga0209700, IMG submission 187528) | Root nodule microbial communities of legume samples collected from California, USA - Siratro red BW (SPAdes) (version 2) | ecosystem: Host-associated > Plants > Roots > Nodule | place: USA... | reverse complement strand
ATTTTCATCACCCGACCGAAAACACTTGTGCAACTCTCCTTTAAAACCCAAGACTCTCGCACAATACTTCTTATCAGTGACTCTAAACTCATGCTAAATTGAAAAAAAAGTAATGTAAAAATTGAAGGAGAGAATTAAACTCATAAACACTGGGTTGCCTCCCAGGAAGCGCTTGTTTAACGTCATATAGCTTGACGCCTGAGAGTCATTAACTCTCAAATGGATCACTGTAGTGAGCCTTTCAATCTCACTACAAAGATAGTGCTTTAGCCTCTGCCCATTCACGATCCAACTTCTCTGAGATTCAGGATCTTCTAATTCCACTGCACCATATGGTTTGACTTGCTTGACAAAAAAAGGGCCTGACCACTTAGACTTCAATCTTGAATTAAACAGTAGTACAAATTGGCTTGGATAGAAGCTTCTCTTCAAAATTCTCTTGTAATGATAGAACTTGGCACACTCCTTATACAATTTTGAGGATTGATAAGCATTCAACCTCATTTCTTCTAATTAACTCAGTTGCACCTTTCTCTTCTTTTTGGAAGCTTTAACATCCCAATTCAGTAGCTTTAAAGCCCAATAAGCCTTGTGTTCCCAACTCTACAAGAAGATGACATGCCTTCCCATATATTAGTTAAAAAGGAGAGAAAGCTGTGGGAGTCTTGAAAGCTGTCCTATAAGCCCACAAAGCTTCATCAAGCTTGCTCGACCAGTCTTTCCTAGAAGAGGCCACAATCTTCTCTAAAATTTTCTTGATCTCCCTATTCGAGACCTCTGCCTGGCCATTGGTCTGAGGATGATATGCTGTTGCCACTTTGTGTCTAACACCATAGTGTTCTAATACTTTTTGGAGCTGGGCATTGCAGAAATGAGAGCCTCCATCACTAATGAGGACTCAAGGTGTGCCGAACCTGCAGAAGATGTTTCTTTTGAGGAATCTGATGACAGTTCTAGCATCGGCCTTCTGAGTCAGGATGACTTCAACCCATCTAAAGACATCTCCACTGCTAGTAGAATGTACTCATTTGAGAATGAAGACGACAGTGGTCCTATAAAGTCTATCGCCCAACAATCGAAGATTTCCACCTTCTGAATGTTTTTTAAGGGCATTTCATGCCTTTTGGAGATACTTCCTGTTCTTTGGCAGTTGTCACATCTCTTCACATACTCATTCGCATCCTTGAACAGTGTGGGCCAAAAGAATCCAGCTTGAAGGACTTTAACAGTTGTCCTTTCTTCATTGAAATGACCTCCGTATGGTGAGTTTTGACAATGCCACATAATGTTGTTGGCCTCCTCTCTGGTGACGCATCTTCTCAGTAAATTATTTGTCCTGATCTTGAATAGATGAGGATCATCCCACTCATACTGATTGGTCTCCTTGAAGAGCTTTTTCTTTTGATACCAATCATAATCTTCTGGGATAGCTCTAGTAGCTTTGAAGTTTGCCATGTCTACAAACCATGGTCTTTCTTGGATCATTAGGAGTTTCTCATTAGGAAATTCAGCCATCACTTCCTCATTTGCAAGTCTTGATAAGTGATCTGCCACGTTGTTTTCACAGCCCTTCTTGTCCTTTATCTCCAGATCAAATTCCTGCAATAATAAAATCCATCTAATAAGTCTTGGTTTGGAATCTGATTTATTCAGCAAGTACTTAATTGCAACATGGTCAATGAAAACAATAACTTTGGAACCAATCAAACAGGACCTGAATTTTTCTAGTGCATACACTATAGCAAGTAACTCTTTTTCAGTAGTGGTGTAATTACTTTGAGCATCATTTAAAATTTCACTTGCATAGTGTACTACATAGAAAACTCTCTCTTCTTTGCCCCAGTACTGTTCTAACAACATAGTTGCTCGCATCACACATAAGTCTAAAATTAAGTTGCCAGTTTGGAGCAATAATGATGGGTGTAGAAATGAGTTTTTCTTTTAAACATTCAAAAGCACTCATGCAATCTTTATGAAAATTGAAAGAAGTATCCTTATTGAGTAAATTGCATAGAGGCTTTGCGATCTTTGAGAAGTCCTTGATGAATCTTCTATAGAAGCCGACATGTCCTAGAAAGCTCCTGATACCCTTGATGTTGGTTGGTGGTGGCAGCTACTCAATCACTTCGACCTTGGCTTTGTCCACTTCAATTCCCTTGCAAGATATTTTGTGGCGCAAAACAATTCCTTCCTTCACCATGAAATGTCACTTCTCCCAATTTAGCACCAAATTGGTGTCCACACACTGCTTCAGTACGATATTCAAGTTCTCTAAACAATAATCAAATATAGATCCAAACACAGAAAATATCCGTGAATGCTTCAATGCACTTTTCTATCAGATTTGAGAAGATGACAAGCATACACCTTTGGAATGTAGCAGGGGCATTACACAACCCAAATGACATCTTCCTATAAGCAAACACTCCAAAGGGATAAGTGAAGGCTGTCTTCTCTTGATCTTCTAGATCTACCACAATTTGGTTATACCCAGAGTACCCATTTAGAAAATAGTAGGCTTTTTCAGCAAGCCTTTCCAACATTTGATCCATAAAGGACAATGGGAAGTGATCCTTCCTTATGGCTTGATTTAGCTTTCTTTAGTCTATGCACATTCTCCATCCTGTGACAGTCCTGGTTGGAATTAATTCATTTTTCTCATTATGAATCACAATCATCCCACCTTTCTTTGGTACCACATGTACAGGACTAACCCAAGCACTATCAAAAATGGGGTAGATCAGCAAGGAAGGAATACTTCAAATGAGGTGGTAGTTGTTTTAACTCTATCTTCTGTGGTTGAGAGCTCTTTTCTTCAGTCTTCTCTTGTTTTTGGGTACTGTTCTTGGGGATTCCCTTTACCTTCTCTAACTCTTTCCAACATTCCTTAACTTCTTCTTCCCGCTCATTCAACTCTTAAATAGTATGGGTAAGAGTTGTAATTAAAGGTTCAGAGGCACTTAATCTTGCTTGTTGCCCAGCACAGATTTCATCTAGAACATCTACTCGAAAGCACTCTTTTGCACCACTTGGATATTTCATAGCTTTGAAGACGTCAAAGCTCACTTTCTCATATTGCACACACACCTTCAATTTCCCTTATCAACATCAATGATGACCTTGACAGTCTTCATGAATGACCTTTCTAGGATCAGAGGAATTCAACATCCTCTTACGTATCCATAACTACAAAGTCAACGGGAAACAAAAATTTGTTCACCTTTACTATCATGTCTTTAATAATTCTATATGGGTGCTTTATTGACTTGTCAGCCAATTGTAGTGTCATCCTTGTGGGTCTCACTTCAACTTCTCTAATTTTCTTTAACATAGAGAGAGGTATGAGGTTGATGCTAGCTCCAAGATCTAATAGAGCTCTTCTCACACTGAGATTTCCTATAGTAACAGGTAAGGTGAAGCTTCCCGGATCTCTAGATTTCTGTGGCAAGAACTTTTGAATGATGGCACTCCACCCAACTTCTAGTTCAACTGTTTCCTAATCAGGAATTGTTCTCTTCTTTATTAATAGTTTTTTCATGAACCTAGCATAAGTTGGCATTTGCTCCAGGGCTTCAATGAATGGAATGTTAATCTGTAGCCTTTTGAGAACATCCAGAAACTTTGAGAATTGCCTATCCTTATCCTTCCTTGAGGGGGCACGTGGGTAAGGAATATCCCTCACAGGGGGACTTCTCATCTGACTCTCACTTTTTTTATTTTTCTCACTCTTTTCTCACTCTTTCCACTTTCTTTTCTACTTTTTTCTTTTTCTTCCCCACTCTCATTTTTTTCTTCGTCCACTCCAATCTCTTCAACACTTAGATTATCACCAATACCTTCTCCTACAACTTTTCCACTCCTTGTTGTAATTGACTTGCAGTGCTCTTTGAGGTTGGTTTGGGTGTTGGCTAAGAATTGGCTTCCTTGTTGATTTGCTAGCTGTTTGGCTAACTGGTTGACTTGTGTCTCAAGATTTCTGATGGAGGCCTCTGTATTCTTCTGATTAGCCAAAGAGGCTTGCATGAATTTTTCCAAAATATCTTCCAACTTGGTTGTCTTATCTTGAGTTGAAGAGAATTGTTGTTGCTGATAGGGAGGTTGCCTATTACATGGACCGACATCCTACTTCCACCCAAAATCTTGACTTTGATTATTTCTCCACCCTTAAGATGTATTGTTCTGATAATCTCCAGAAAAACCACCTTGTCTACCTTGGCTTCCCATATAATGAACCTCTTCTTGTAAAGGATTAACTTGATAAGAGCATTGTCCATTTGAGTGGTCACCTCCACAGAAATCACACTTCATAGTTTGACCTTAATTTGGAGAGGACTGCACAACTTGTAGTTGCTGAGACAATTTTGATAATTGCTTTGTGATTGCCTCTATTTGCTGAGTCAAGATCTTATTCTGAGCTAAAAGTGCATCAGAGGTACTGAAATCAAGCATTCCCTTCTTTTGAACAACTTGTCTGTCATGTTGGGCTTGATAGTCTGTAGAAGCTAGAGCATCAATGATTCTTGTTGCTTGCTCTACATCCACATCCATCATGGTACCTTCAGCTGCTACATCCAATATCATCTTGGTGTCAGACTTCAGACCATTGTGAAAAATAGTCAGTTGTGCAATGTCTTCCAGGCCATGGTTTGGGCATCTTCTGATCATCACCTTGAAGCATTCCCAAGCATCACAAAATGCTTCATTTGACCCTTGCCTGAATGTGGAAATGTCTGATTTAGCCTTGATGAAACGAGACTGTGAGAAAAATTTATGCAGAAATATTTTCTCTAGATCATTCTAGCTTGTCAGACTCTGATTTGGATGAGATTTCAACCATTCTTTTGCTCTACCTGTTAATGAAAAAGGGAACAAACGTAGGTAAGCATATTCGGTATCACCTTCTTCAAACCCCATAGTTCCAACAAGCTCATAAAATGTGGCGAGATGAGCATATGGATCTTCATTATCCATTCCTTTAAACTGGTGAGCACTAATCAAGTTGAGGAAGGCCGACTTCATTTCCAATTGTCTGGTGATAGCAGACATTGCTATGCTAGAGAAATGTCTTGGCCCTTGCTGCATGACTTAGTTTTCCAGAGTTCTTCTAGGTGGGGGTGGTGAGCATATGGATCTTCATTATCCATTCCTATGAACTGGTGAGCACTAATCAAGTTGAGAAAGGCCGACTTCATTTCCAATTGTCTGGTGATAGCAGGCATTGCTATGCTAGAGAAATGTCTTAGCCCTTGCTGCATGACATAGTTTTCCAGAGTTCTTCTAGGTGGGGGTGGTGGTGGAGCTCTTTCTCTTCCAGTCATATTTCCTTCTTGATTTACTTGAATATCTCTGTGAGGGCTGGTGGAAAGTTATTCTCTTGCTCATTGCTTTGATATCTTTCTTTCTATGGTTGTTCCAAGCTGTCTTCTCAATTTCTAAATCAAATTGCAATTGATCTCTAGGAATTTGTAATCTCAATAACATAAATAAGGAATAACTTAAGCAAGGGTTAGCACAAAGGGATTAGCAAATAATTAAAACAAAAAGAAGACAAAAATGAAAATATCCACATTACTTAATAAGCTATGTTTTCAAATTCAAAAACAATAATTGTTACCTTGCAACGACGCTAAAAACTTGTTAAGACTTTATTCGGCAAGTGTACCGAGTCACAAGTAATATAGTAAGTTAAGTAAAGATGTCGATCCCTCAGAGAACAGTTCTGTTTTATAATTTTAGCGTCACTACTCAATAAGCAAATTCAATTTTAATAGAATGTTTGATTTGAATAACAAATACTACGAACATGCAAGTTAAGAAACAAAGTTAATAAGCAGTAAAAATATTATGAAATAATTGGGGAAACACTCTGGGATTGAACTCATCTATCTCACTCATTTGTGACTTTGGTAAATCATGAAATATAATGACTGTGACTATTCAAACTTGATGCACATATAAAAATCACTCAAATTGATTCCTCAAACATGAGATTCATAAGAAAACTTCTTAGATATAGATTCTTCGGCTAGCTAATCAATTACCCAACATTAAGAAATGATGTATTGCATTCAATAAATTGAAACCTATTCCTAGAATCCCAAATTACTGCGTATTTTTCTATAGGTCATAAACTCAAAATCACTTTCCAGTAGATTTCAACAATTAAAAACAAGATTCTACAGATAATATAAAATCAAGCATGAAAAATGAGATGGAAATACCAAATATGAATAGAAACTGAATATTAGAAATCAAGATCCCAAAATATAAATAAGTTTTGAAAAGATTACACTCAATACCAAGATATGAAGATTTAGCTACCCACGACAGCCATTACAGCTCAATGATGGGAAGATTGCTTGAGAAAAGGAAGAAATCTTGCTTGGTTCTCATCACTGCTATGCTTTTCTGCTCCTCTAGTTCAAGATCCCCTTCTCTCAGCCTTTAGAAACCTTATAAACGCGTTTTTTGGCTTAGCTTAAGTGACTTTTCGCTTGAGCTAGCCAGTTTTCGCCCAAGCGTGTCCGTTTCAGATTCTGTCAAAAAGGTCCCTCGCTCAGGCGAAAATTCAAAGTGCTCTCTATGGTTATTTTGCCCAGGCGAAGTTGTTCTCGATCGGTCGAGATCTTGATGGGCTTTTTGTGATATTCTCTTTGCCTGGGGTGAGCTCTGAGCGACAACTTTTGTACTTGGTCTACAATCTGCACTGTTTTCGCTTGGGCAGGTTCCTTCCTGCTTGGATAATCTTCCTTTTAACTTTTTAGCTTTTTTCTTTAGAGATCTTCTAATCTTTTATTTTTGTCATTCTTTTCTTCTTGAAATTTCACAACAATTGAGATTAAATGATTTTTTTATAACTCATGACTTAATTTCTAATTGTAAATCCAAAAACTCTAAATTTGGGGTTAATTAATTACTTAAAGAACACTTAAAATCCTATAAATTCCAGTTTCTAATGCATAAAAATACTGAAATTTGGCACTTATCAACGGGGTGGTGTCTGGTTCACATTTTTTATTTTTTTTGATGAGATGTTTAAATGCTATGTTACAGATATGGATACTCTTTGTAGATATTCAGAGGAAGTAGATAAGGTGACTAATATAAATAATGAACATGAAACTAGTTTATTGGTTCGAGAAGAAGACTGTATTCTTGATTTTACAACTGATGAGGTAAAATAATTTGTTTTTGTATATGTTTATGAAATGTAAATTAATTATATAACAATGAGATATATTTTGTAGGTGTTTCGTACCCGAGATAACTTACTTCAGTGGGTTCGAAAGGTTGCATTTAGACTTGGCTGTGTTGTTGTCATACTCAGATCAGACAAAGCAAATGGAGCACAGGGTAGAAAGACATTTGTCTTGTTGGGATGTGAAAGAAGTGGAAAATATAAAAAGTACAGAACAGATTTAGAGGTAAGTAGAACCGGCACAAGGAAGTGTGACTGTCCATTCAGATTGCGGGGCAAACCAATAAAAGGTGGACAAGGTTGGGTTTTGAAAGTGATATATGGGTTGCATAACCATGAATTGGCTGAGACATTGGTTGATCACCCTTATACTGGTAGGTTATTACCTGATGAGGTGCCATCCGATTGTCATTTTGTTTTGCAAATGTAAATTGAATAACACCTCATCCGGTTTACATTTTGAAAAAATATGTAAATCGCATGAGGTGTTATTTGGTTTACATTTGCAATAGAAATTTAAATCGGATGACACCTCATCTGGTTTAATTATTTTTTCAACACGTAAATCGGATGGGGTGTCATTCGGTTTACATTTGCAAAATAAAATATAAACCGAATGAGATCCATCCGGTTCATAAAGTTCCAAATCAATAATGTCGCCATTCATCGTCGACGACCATCTAAATCAACAAATTAACCACTCAATTCTATAATACATCTCACAAATTTCCCATAAACATAAAAAATTACTTACCTACAACTTTCTTGAAGCTTTAATTAAAGATTTTGCCAAAAAAATGAAACTGTTAAAGCAAAACCGCACATCTCTAACCGTTCCCACAACTATCACAAATCGGAGAAGGTAATGTAGGGGGCATAATACTCCAATAAACAGTGACAGATCTGAACAAATGACACTAGCGACAATGGTGGATGAGGAAGATGCTACATGGACGGGGTTATGGAGGTGAAATGGAAATAGGGAAACTCAACAAGGTTATGGAGGTGAAGGTGGTGGAGGGAAAGGCTGACTTTTCCAATTTTACAGTAAAGGTATATGAGTAATGCATATTCACTATAGAGGTGTAGGAAGAGGGTATGGAAATGGAGAAAGAATTTGTCTCAAGTCGAAGACTGGAACCAAACCAAAATATTCTTGGGACAAATTCTTCCCCCACCTCTATGCCCTTTTCCTGCACCTCTAGAGGAAAATAAAATTACTCGTATACCCTTACTTTAAAATAGGAAAAAAGTCAACATTGTCCTCCAACCCCTTCACTTCCATAACCTTGTTTCGTTTCTCTGTTTCTAATTCACCTCCATAACCTCGTCTGTAGAGCATCTTCCTCATCCACCACCGTCGTCGGCGTCGTTTGTTCAGATCTGTAACCCCGTTCATTGGAGTATTCTACCCCCAACATTGCCTTATCTGGTCTGTGGTAGTTGTGGGAGCGGTTAGAGGTGTGCAGTCTTCATTTAGCAGCTTCATTTTTTTTGGCAAAATCTTCAATTAAAGCTTCAAGAAAGTTGTAGGTAAGTATTTTTTTATATTTACGAGGAATTCGTGAGATGTATTGTAGATTTGAGTAGTTGATTTGTTAATTTGGGTGGTTGTCAACGGTGAACGACGACATTGTCGATTTGGAAGTTTATGAACCGGATGGGTCTCATCCGATTGTCATTTTTTGTTGCAAATGTCAACCGAATGACACCTCATCCGGTATATATGTTTTGAAAAAAATATGTAAATCGAATGAGGTGCCATTCGGTTGTCATTTTGTTTTGCAAATGTAAAACGGATGACACTTTATTCGGTTTACATTTTTTTATTTTTTTAAATTAATAATAATTGTGTGCACTCTGACAGATATGGTTAGGACTAAAGAGCGTGGTTTCCAGCCTGAAGGCCACAGAAGACCTACAACATCAGCTCGTAGAAGGGATCGGGGTGCTTTATCCAGTGCTCCTCCTGTTGGTGGTGATGCTCCTCTTGTTGGTGGTGATGCTCCTCCAGTTGGTGGTGATGCTCCTCCAGTTGGTGGTGATGCTCCTTCAGTTAGTGGTGCTGCTCCTCCTATTGGTGGTGCTGCTCCTTATATTGATGGTGGTGATGCTGGTGAGGTTGTATCAGCTCGTAGAGGGGATCGGGGTGCTTCGTCCAGTGCTTCTCATGTTGGTGGTGATGCTCCTCCTGTTGGTGGTGATGCTCTTCCTGTTAGTGGTGATGCTCCTTGTATTGATGGTGGTAATGCTGGTGAGGTAGTAGGTTTTTCTGGGGGACCATCTGATGTGTCTCTTTTAGTGAGTTATAATCATCATGTGGCGTTGAGATTGTGGGAAGGTCAGGTAAGATTATGTTATAACTTGTGTTTATTTTGTGTTTAATATGTGAGATTTTTATATTAGTTTTTGCTTTTTGTTTAGGATCGTGGAGTCTTAAAATTAGTCTCCCATGGGAAAAAAGTTAACAAGTTTGGTCTTCCTCGTCTTGAGGTTTTTGCTTTAATTGTGAATTGCGGATTGTTGTCTCTATGCAACATTTGTTATGAGGTTGCGGACAAGGGTCTCATTTGTGGATTTGTTGAGAGGTGGCACCGGGACACGAATACATTCCATATGCCATTTGGTGAGATTTCCATCACTTTGGATGACGTGTCATGTCTACTTCATCTGCCTATTATGGGGCAATTTCCGACTTTTGATAGCTTAGACAACAGTGGAGCCCTTCTTGTAATGTCAGAACTATTAGGCGTTCAAAGTGGTCCTGCAAATGCCGAGATGCGTGAAGCTCGTGGCAATGCTGTGCGACTGAGTTGGTTGAGAGAACATTACGAGACATGTTGCTTGAATCAACATTGGGAGTTTGCTGCAAGGGCTTATTTGATGCATCTAATTGGATGCACAATTTTTGTAGATAAAAGTGACACATCTATCTCGGTTTCTTATTTACCATTATTTCGAGACCTTGCGGTCTGTGGTGGTTATGCCTGGGGAGCAGCTGCTTTAGCACATATGTATGACAAACTAGGAGATGCTTCTTTTGTTGGGACCAAACAGCTGGGCGTCTTTATTACCCTTTTACAGGTAAATATTAAGTATAACCTTATTATATTTTATTACCTCTAATTTTATTTATTATTGACAGTCATGGATTTACGAGCACTTTCCATCTATGGGAAAGAAGGATGTTGCCCTAAGCTATAACGAGGCACTCCCACGGGCTTCTCGATATGTGGCCTGTCGACATCCCTCTCGATTGGTTGATGTCAGACAAGAGTTAGATGGATTGACCCTCTCTGATATCATTTGGTCTCCTTACGATTCTCATAGAGTTAGTCGGTTGCTTGAGCCGATTTCTTTTTTTCGGGGTTTTCTCCAATATGGAGATAACATCCAAATGCATCTTCCTGATCGTGTACTGCGACAATATGGTTATATGCAAACCATACCACCTCCTCCTTTGGTTCAAGATATGGTAGCTTTTCACACGGTAAATGCGTGTTGGGTCCATTTTGTTGATAATGTTGTGACTTCGATGATACCTGCTGTCCACCCACATGCATGCACAGAGAACTACATTGACTGGTATAGTCGTGTGTCACATCCGTATCTCATTAGACATGATGACGAGGGAGATCGTCGTAGTCGTAGTCATAGTGAGGATGAGGATCAGCCAGCCTCCTTGTCACAGCAACACCAACATGCTTGTCCGGTATTTTATTACATTGAAATTATTTAAATTGATAATTTATTGTGTAATTACTTAAATTGTCACGCCACCTTGTTTATTTCATTGTGTTCAGGGTATCTTCAGAAAGATAGCCACCCTATTGCAGAGGGCAATTGATTGTGGGGGTGTGACTTCGGGGACTACATCATATGACGATATTCAAGCTGCACTTGAATTGGCTGAGCTGCATCGCGTGAATGAGCAATCTACACTAGACGAGTGAGAGTTGTTCGAGGGAGAGGGACATCTAGTTCATAGGGCTACATTTAATGAATATGTGAATCTCATATGTATTTACGATTTATATGTTAATTATATGTTGGTACTATGTTAATTTATTTAGTATTTTCGTATTTTAATACTATGTTGGTACTAGTGTCTGCTCATTATAAATGAATCAAAAAGTCATACAATTTCAATATAAATGAATCAATCATCCGTAAGATTAACATATATTGTATTTGATCTTAACATGGAAACAAATTGTTGCATTCTGCTAATATAATGAGATTGCCATAATTGTGTCTCTGCAGAACTATGTATGATCCACATCAAGTTTACATTTGGTAAAGGATAACTATTAGTCAATTTAACTTGTAAATGAAATTCAAAATTAAGTTAGCCTTTACAATTTAATAATGGGGTTGGGCAAATTGTAACTTATAAAAATTACCTGTACAAAATGTGACCCATAAACATGTTCTATGCATATTAGCCAATGTTAACTAACATCAATAGGGGGTTTACTTCGTAATGGAAAAATGGTTACATTTTATTGCAACAATAAGCAAACTAGGATAACATTATGTTAGTATTCTCACAATACTAAATGAATGTGATGAAGCCATACAAGACAAGTTCAGCTAAGCAATGGCAGCAAACAAGCAATTGGATTTTGGTCTTGATTTGGTGTGAGTGTGATCGAGATTGATTGGCAAAGAACCTTGACATAAGTGAAGAAGGAATCCAGTAACACATGGTCAAAGTGATTCAATCAAATAAAATTAAGGTTTTAACTTTGGGTAAAAATCGGTTTTGGAAAAATGAAACACTGATGAAATATAAATTGATTTCAAGTCAAGTCGAATCAGTTTATTCGACTCCTGACGTAACTGAAATAACTGTTTTCGGAAAAACTGAATTGACGCCTCTTCTCTTATAAAAACTGTGTTACTTCTAAAATGCGCCACAACTTACAGATATCACAAATAGAATTGAAAAAACGTAGAAAGAAAACAGTGAGAAAAATCCAACAAGAAACCAGTGAGAAAATTGAGTTCTGTTTTTGAAAATTCTTGAGAAAAACCAGATTGGGTCTTTTTGTTGAAGATTGATCTTGACCAGCTGTGTGACTAGAATTCTTCAACACCGTGCAAGGCCTCTTCTACGCATCAATCAGGGAGTTTTTCTAAACCTTTCTTGATCCTGTTTGAATCAAGATTTGAGATATTTTCATTGTAATTCTGTGAAATTTATTGAACGATTGTACTGTTTGGGCTTAAGAAGTAAGCCTGTGTTTTCTGCTAAAATTGATTAGAATCTGCGGGGAGCAGTAGATCAATTTGCAGGGTTTTGATTTCTACGGGGAGTAGAAATTGATTGGTTTGGGCTATAGGTGTTAGCCTGGTGTTTCTGCTGAAATTGATTGGAGGCTGCGGGGAGCAGTGGCTCAGTTTAGCAGGGTACTGATTTCTACGGGGAGTAGAAATTGGTTGATTAATTGTATGTGAACAATTAATTGAATTAGTGGAACTTTCTCTGCAAGTTGTGTAGAGAAGACTGGACGTAGCCTTGTGTGGTGAACCAGTATAAAATTGATTGTGTCTCTTCTTCTTGAATCCTTTTCTTATAATCTTGATTTGTTCTTGCACTGCACATTGAATTAAAAGATTGAATTAATTTTTCGGTAATCTTGATAAAACTAGTTTAAGTCCTCTGCTGAATATTGATGGGTGCAATGTAACTTGAATTGTGTGTTGATTCTGATTATTCTATTGTAGCTGTTCTTGAAATTTTGATTAACAGATTGTTTCTTTTCAAACATCGAATTACACACAGCATTAACTGGAAATTGACTGCATTGTTGGGAAACTGAATAATCTATAATGTCACATCAGTTTTAATTCTGAACAAATCTGATTTGAGAATTGTTCTGCAATGTTAAGAATCTGAGTTGCTGCATACTTAAGAGTTTATTGCTGCAGTGTGATTCTTGATACTTTTGTGTGT
>Ga0209700_108457_pt1 | contig 13159 bp, 10 predicted proteins | sample SiratroredBW_FD_187528 | JGI IMG/M metagenome (GOLD analysis project Ga0209700, IMG submission 187528) | Root nodule microbial communities of legume samples collected from California, USA - Siratro red BW (SPAdes) (version 2) | ecosystem: Host-associated > Plants > Roots > Nodule | place: USA... | reverse complement strand
CTCTTATTGAAAGTGACCTAAATAACACAACAATAGAAATAGATACTTAAATCCCCTTTGTTTTTAATATAATTATTATTATTGTTGTTGTTTTTTAATATATTTTTTATTTTTTCAAAAAATAAAACAAATCATCCAATGTAAAAATTTTAATTACTATTTTAGAACATTAATCAAATGTAACCTGTAAACTAAAAGGGATGAGTATAACAATTTAACAAAAGCAAATGCACAAATTATTAGACAATCAACATTTAATTGAAAATTACTAGCATTTAATAACTATTAAGCAGAATCATTTGCAATTAATCAAAATAATAATCATATCAACTATTCAAATTTCTAACCTTTTTATAATTTTTAAATTTATTTGCAATTAATTTTTGTATCATTAATGGGCATCATAAAAGACAGACAGAAAGAAAGAGACAATGTCACATGGCGACACTTTAATAATAATTTTATTTTTATTATTATTTTTTAACACATTTTTAATGGACTGGTTTTCTTTATTTTTTTTCCTTTTTATGAATTTTATTTTAAAACTTTATTTATAAAATAGAATGAAACCAAAACTCTTTTTTTTATTTAAATGACAAAGTATGATAAAAACTAAATAACACACATTTTTTTTATTTTAATTTTATATTTTTTTATATTTTGAAATAATTTTATTTGCCGAAATGAAATTGAGTGTTGACAATGATCATCATGTTTTGGCTTGGTATCAATCTCTTCCAATATCCTAAGGTAAAATGTTTTTCTTTTTTTACTTGTTCTCTTTTGGTTCCCCTTCTAATTATAAGTAGAAACCTAAAGAATCTTTTTTAAAAGTGGAATTTTCAACCAAAATGATGTTTTTGAAGTTTGTTTTTCATGTAAACTGTTATGCATCTAAATATAATTTTGATTAAATTCTTTGTACCTCCAACTGTTTTCTTCAAATTCTTGACATCTATTGGCCTTGTTCTCCAGTTCCATTGCCTAGTGCTAATGTAAGTTCATTAGAAAAATCAAAGAGGGATCTCCAAAGATATGATACAACTAGAACCAAAAGGCACCACGGATTCTCTGGAACCAGAAGGCGCCACAGATTCTCTCATCCACAGTACCATGTGTTGTATCATCATGCACAGCCTATGTAAGAGATCAAAGGTCACTCCAACTTTCGTCCTCTAGTAACTGCTCCATCATATAGAGTTCCAACAAATCCTTTAAGCAGTTCTTCAATGCCCATACAAAATTTTCCATTTACAGGCACACATATACACCACCCACAACCTCTTAGAGGCAACATGCATAATCGTCCTCCTGAGCCCTTTCTTCAAGATGATGTAATATATTATTTTTTTTTTACTTTTGGTACTTCATGGTCCTTAGGATTTCATATAAATAAAACTCTAGTGTATTTCTCTTTCTCTATGCAAGAAGTTCCTTCATTGTGTGACTAGCATAATGATATGCGTTTGGACATTGATGACATGTCATACGATGTAAGTTTATTATGTATAGTCTATTATGTAAGGTCTATGTTAAAGTAGGGTCTATTATTTCTCAATTGAAAAGTGAGATACAAAAGGGGATATTCAAAACCCTAAACACAAAATGGGTAAAGTAGTAAATTCGAGTCAACATATAACAATCTCCACCTTGATCCGAATTGTACAACTAGAAAGTAAATAGAAATAAATTAGAACAAACTCAAAAACAAACTAACAACAGATTGAAATTGTCTTTGAGCAAAACTTGAACTTTGCAATGGGAAGAGGCTTCGTGAGCATATCAGCCAAATTCGCTTCGGTGCTAATCTTCTTTACAAGCACATTACCTTCAGAAATCACATCACACACAAAGTGATACCGTATATCGATGTGCTTAGTCCTCTCATGGAACATCGGGTCATTCGTCAAGTGAACGACACTTTGGTTGTCACAAAATACCATGATAGGATCATCAAGAGAAGCAATCTCACCAAGAAATGTCTTAAGCCAAATAGCCTCCTTAATAACCTCTGTGATTGCCATGTACTTTGCTTCCGTACTAGAAAGTGCAACGGTGGATTGAAGTGTTGACTTTCAACTAATTGCACACCCTCCAAGGGTAAAAACATAACCCGTCAAAGACCTTCTCTTATCTAAATCACCACCAAAATCCGAATTCACATAATTCGTTAGTATCCATTTTCCTCTAAACTTCAAATGAGCATTAATGATACCTTTCAAGTAGCGAAAGATCCATTTTATCGCTTCCCAATGTCCTCTTACAGGATAAGCAAGGTACTTACTCACCACACTAACGACTTGAGCTATGTCGGGTCTAGTACACACCATCAAGTACATAAAACTCCCAACTGCACTTGAGTATGGAAGATTTTCGATATACTTTTTCTCATGTTCAGACTTAGGACTCATAGTAGCTGAAAGCTTGAAATGTGTTGCAAGAGGGATGGAAACAATCTTAGCTTTCTCTATGTCAAAACGACGGATTACCTTTCCTGCAAACTACTTTTGTGAGAGAAAGATTTTTTGATTGGGCCAGTCCCTTGATATATCCATGCCAAGGATTCTTTTGGCGGCCCCCAAGTCTTTCATCTCAAATGCTGAACCAAGTCGCTCTTTCAATCTTACGATTTCTTCTATATTGGAAGCAGCAATCAACATATCATCAACATAGAGCAACAAGTACATAAATTTCCTGCTACTCAACTTCTTCAAGTAGACACAACTATCATAATTAGAGCGGGAGAAATTTATACTAACCATGAATGAGTCAAATTTCTTGTACCATTTCTGAGGTGATTGTTTGAGGCCATAGAGTGACTTCTTCAACAAACATACATGATTCTCCTTTCTGACAACTTTGAAACCCTATGGATCAACACCTCAAACTCCACCTTCTTATCAATCTCCTCATTCTCCATAATGGTTGGCTTGAGCACAACATCCTTGGATTTCAACATAGCCGACTCATCAAAAGTGACATCTCTTGAAATGAGAAATTTAGAAGATGTGGAACACCACACCTTGTACCCCTTCACATTCATGGGATACCCAACAAAAACACCCTTCTTTGCTCTTTCCTCCAACTTTCTTTCATTCACATGAACATAAGCGAGACAACCAAACACCCTCAAGTTTGAATAATCAGTCGGCTTACCTGACCATACTTCTTCGGGTGTTTTGCACTCTATAGAAGTGTTGGGAGAACAATTCACTAGATAACATGTTGTGCTAATCGCTTCTGCCCAAAACTCCTTGCTAAGACCCGCATTGGGAAGCATGTAATGAGTCCTTTCAAGCAATGTACGTTTCATTCTTTCCGCAACTCCATTTTGTTGTGGAGTATTAACCACTATTTTGTGCCTAGCAATTCATTCCGCTTTACAAAACTCATCAAATTGGTAGTTACAAAATTCTAAACCATTATCGGTCCTCAACCTCGTGATCTTCTTTCCAAGCTGAATTTCTAAGAGTGTCTTCCATTCCTTGAACACTTTAAAGGCCTCACTTTTCTCCTTCAAGAAATAAGCCCAAACCTTCTTAAAAAATTATCAATGAAAGTAAGCATATAGCGAGAACCATTACCTTTTGATGGCACACAAGAAGGTCCCCAAAGATCTGAATGGATGTAATCTAACATTTCCTTGGTCCGATGAATGGCCATTGCGAAGCTCAATCTCTTTTGCTTGTCAAATACACAATGCTCACAAAACTCCAAGCTACTTGTGCATTGACCACATAACAAGCTTCTCTTACTCAAAATGGTCATTCCCCACTCGCTCATATGTCCCAACCTCATATGCCATAACTTCGTAACATCAACATCTGAGATAGGATCTAAGCTCGCAACGAAGGCCAAGCCTATGACTGTGGACCCTTGCAAGAAATAGCGATTTCCAACTCTCTTTCCTCTCATAATGGTGAGAGCTCCTTTGGAAACACAAAGAACTCCACCATCACTTTGAAATTTACATCCCTTCTCTTTAAGAGACCCTAAAGAAATCAAGTTCTTACTTAAATCGAGTATATGTCTCACACCCGTCAACCTTCATATCTTTCCATCATGGAATTTAATCTTCACTGAGCTCACATCTGCAACCTTGCACAAATGATTATTTCCCATAAGAACCTTTCCACGTGAAGGCTCATATGTCTCAAACCAATCCCTATTTGGAGTCATGTGTTGAGAAGCACCCGAGTCCATAATCCAAGAATTCTCATCATTGACACAATTATCAACCACACAAAGAATGTTATATGTGTCATCATCCTTGGCCACATTGACCTCTTCCGAAGCAACACCTCAACGACCCTTTTGTTTATTCTGCAAAATAAAACAATTGGTTTTTATGTGTCCCTACTTACAATAATTGTATGTAAGATTCTTGTGCTTTGACTTTGACCGAGTTCTATTTCCCATCGGGGTTTTGTCCCTAGACCTCTCCCGTTTGGCCACTAAACCAACACCTTTACTTCCTTTATCAACACTGGTCATCTCATTATCCAAGTGCAATTTAGCTTGCAGGTTACCCTTCACATCCTCAAGTGAAATTTCCTCTCTACCATAAATCATCATGTCCCTAAGCGACTTATATTGTGTAGGCAAAGAACACAACAACAACAAAGCTTGGTCTTTATCCTCTACCTTGACATCTAACTTTCCCAAATCATTCAAGATGGAGGTAAACTCCACAATATGATCGAAAATAGATGTACCTTCGAACCATATGAAGAATGTAGAGGCGTAACTTCAACCGCAACTGATTTGTTAAAGACATCTTCATATACGTCTCATCCAACTTCTTCCTCAAACTCATAGCGGTCGTTTCCGAGACACCTCTTGAACTGTTGCATCACTTAAACACAATTGGATAGTGGAAACAGCCTTGTCATCCATTTCCTTCCACCTCTCATCCGTCATTTTCGCATTGACTTCTCTACCATAGACGGCATCAAGGATGCCAAGGGTGGACAATATGGCAGCCATCCGCACTTGCCAAAGTGCAAAACTCGTCTTCTCATCAAACCTCTCAATATCAAATTTGGACGACATTTTCTTCCAAATACGAAGCCACAAACCAACAATCACATACCAAATCAAATGACAAAATGCGGAGAACCACAACTGTGACATTTTGCACAACTACAGTGGTCGAAACATTGGAAACGGAGGCTGTAGCGATGGCACTGGCCAGCGGAGGCAGAACAAGGAGACGGAGCGCGACAGTGGCGCGAGGAGCTATTGTGGAAGGCATGCGTGATGGGCTGGGGCGCGAACGGCAACAGCGGCGACAGGAGCGGACGCGGCGTGGCTGGAGCACATAAGCCAGCGGACTGTGAAGGACGACTGTGGAGGAAGGGTTCTTGACCTAAACCTAAAGCTCGGATACCAGTTTGTTAAAGTGGGGTTTATTATTTCTCAATTGAAAAGTGAGATACAAAATGGCATATTCAAAACCCTAAACACAAAAATAGTAAAGTAGTAAATTCGGGTCAACATACAATAGTCTAGTATGCCAAAACTATACAAATATCATACAAATTGTATAAAGAGGTGGTTACATCATAAAAACGTATGTCTCTTGTCCAAATCAAAAGCATTGACTCTTGGATGGAAGCCGATAAAAAAAATATACTTAATTCATTGTTCCTCCACACTTCTCATCTACCTTATTATTGGGAATTCATATTTTGTTATGTATGAAGTACGTATAGCTAGCATTGCTGGAATAGTGAACAAAATCATTTGTTTACAGTTTTCATGAACTAGTACATGTAGTTACATTGCTGAATTGGACAATAGAAATTTTATAATTTTGTATAGATGTTTAAATCTTAATTTTGGGGGATTACGTTGTTTTTCTTATTTTTCGGATGCCCTAATTCCAAGTGTACAAAAAAAAATAGTGTATGTAGTCTATATATCAAATTTAATAACTAAATAGTGTTTTACTAGTTATTAACAAAAAATAAATAGATATATTTTTAGTACCATAAAAGACAAAATTTTAAACTATTAAAAAATTATTTTTTTTATATATGTGTATGGTGAAAAGAAGATGTTAGTTTTAGAAGATGAGAGTTTAAAAGAATTTTAAAATACTTTGAAGACAAAATCATTTATTAGTTTAGAAATCCACATTTGAAATATTTTAACAAATTGTGTAAGAATAATGTGAAAACGGAGGAAAACCATAAAAATGGGCTAATGAATTGTGTTTTTAATTAATTTTATTATAGTATCATAGGTGATTATTCAGATTATAATGATTTTGTATGATAAGTGATCGGACTGAGTCTTTTGCATCTGATGGATGCTTTATAAAAAACTATTTGTATAACATCTTCTATAATATATTATTATTTATAATACATATATATATATATATATATATATATATATAATAATAATAAAAAGTAACTTAACGCCCCTTTCTAGCCATAATGTTCAATACCAGAAAATATCAATACAATAAGAGTATCAGTCAAATAACGTTCTTATAAAAAAAAAATTAGAAGATTATAAAGATAATTGACAGTTTTATTTATATAAAAGAAAAGACATGATAAGATATAAATGTATTTTTACTTTAAATTTAAAATTGAGAGTACAAAAATAGTTACGAGCAACATATTATTATTCCATTTAATCACCCTTTTTATATTAAGAATGGTGATACTTTAAAAACCGATTTCGTTTTCAACATTAGTTTCCAATTAAATAAATTATTATTTTATTATAATATAATATTAATTTTAAACAACGTCGTAAAGTGGAGGTATAATTTGAGCACTGATTTCAAAGTATTTTTATCTTATATAAAAGTCTTGTGTAGCCGGCCACCTAAACTGATTAGTATTAATTTTAATAATTTCACATTTCAACCTTTGCGCCAACATACGAGATTGACTCAACAGTGATAATATATTTAAATGTTTGATATTAAAAAAACTTGAAAAAAAATTAATGACACAATTTTCACTAATGATCAATTTTTCAAGGCAAGAAACTTACTTTGACATGTGATTGTAACAAAATTGAGCACATCCAGAAAGATGATTAAGCTGATCTTTTTGTCTGTCAAAAAGTCTCACAACCTTAAAATTATTATTATTATTAATGATGGTTATCATTATTATTGTTATTAAATAAAAATATTTTTTTTTCGTATTTTCTTTCATTTTTTATTTTTATTTTATTATCATAAAATTGAGGACTTGTTTAATTATATTAGACATAGATAAGATTACATTTTTCTGTCAATTTGATTTTTATATTTTCAATTAGACGCACCTATTTAATATGCAACTAATTACTACCATTTTATTTTTACTATCATTATTATGAATTGAGTTTAAATAATGATCATTTTATCAAATTATTTCAAAATTTAATTTAATCATAATAATTAAGTTATGATTATATTTTTCAAGATTATATCTTTTTATTTATTATGTATTTCATTTAATATTTTATTAGATTTCATTCGATTTTATTAATATGTAAACATATATCTATATATATAATCCTTTGCTACTCATTCATTTTTTTATAATGAAAAAATAAAAGCTTCAAACTCTTGAAATCCAAATTCTTTTTAGAGTGAGAGGTGGTCTCAAAATCAGTGAACTCTACGATCAAACAAGTGACTACAATTTCCTCTTTTTTTTTTTTTATCTTTTCTATACCCTTTGTCGGATGATTCTATCTAATTTGTTTATTGATAATGTTCTCTATTAAGTTAAGTGTTTGATTCTAGTTCATTATAATAATTTATGGAGTACTTATACTTCAACAACCACACGTGGCACATACCTACTTTACAACCTTACATGACGCTGATGTGGCCAAAACAAATGACGTGTAAAAAATATTCCAGCGTGACACTGAGAGTCATTTTTAGGATTTACATGTTTGGGGTTTTATCTAGAACGCTGCCCAGCATATTCCATCAAGGGTTGAGAAGTAGTGAGTTAGAATTTCAAATCCCTTGAATCTCACCACTGCTGTTGCCGTCACTGCTGTCACCACCGCTGCTGTTGCCGCCGCTTCTGTCACCACCGCTGCTGTTGCTTGCCACCGTAGATTCTCTCACCACCGTCGATGGTTTCCCACCGTCGCTCGCCACCGCAACCAATGTCACACGAAATCTCCCTTATGCAAATGGGTGCACTGGACTCCTATCACGTTTCAAGTTTTAAATTTAGATACTTAAAACCCAATTATGCCCTTTCATAACAAAATACCCTAAATGTCTTTCAAACAGCAAAGTCTCGTTTTATCCTTATCCACATATATAATTATACCACATCAGCAGTTGACATCTAGTTGTATGTCAGTTGTGGTTCTCAGAGCAAAGTTTTCCTAATTTATGCAATAACTAAAACAAGATAATAAGATATATTAATTAGATGCATTTAATATGTAACTAAATATTATAATTTTATTTTTCCTATTAATATGATTTCAAGTTGAATAATGACCATTTGATTAAATTATTTAAATTTAGTTTGATAGTATCTTATTTAAATTGATTTTCTCATTTATTATATGAATAATAACAACTCTTCTACTTTTATTTATTTTTAACTTTTATTTTATTATTATAAAATTGATGGTTTTGTTTAACTACATTAAATATAGATAAGATTACATTTTTAATCATTATAATTTTATTTTTTATATTTTTAATTTAAGATTTTAAATGATTTAATTAAGATATATTAATTAGATGGACTTATTTAATAAGGTAATTAACTATTACCATCTTGTTTTTACTATAATTATAGTTATTATTTGAATTTGAATAAGTGAAATTTGATCATATCTTATTTAATTTTATCTTCACATCTAAAAAAATTATCAAATATTTAGAATCAGATTTGAAAAATTAAATTATCTTTAACGGTAAAAGTTTCCCTCTATAACTATTCTCTTGTTATATTGATAAGTAATTCATTTTACAGTAGATTTGCAAATCATAAGTAAGGGCGTGAAGATTTTAACAGCCCAAAAATTTTATAATATTTGTCATTCAACTCTTATAGATAAATATAGTATAATTTCAAACCATAAAATATTTAATACATGAAAAATAAATAAAAGAAAGAAAGAAGAAATTAAGAAGAAAAGAAAAGAAGAAGGGAAGAAAAAACAATTTAGCTTGGGCGAAAATAATTTTGCCTGAGCAAAAATCCACCTCGCATTCATGATTCTTTCCTTAGCGAAACTACTCTCGTCTGGGCAAAAACACTCTAGAGAGCATCTTATTTTGTTTACGAAGGGCTCGCTCAGGTGAACTTCATCTCGCTCGGGCAAGACTTCCAGAGTGAACTTTTCTGTAACAATTGCTTGAGCGAGATTCTTATGCTTGAGCAAGACTATCTAAAAGTATTCTCAATTAAACTAAGTTTTGTCTGCTACCAAGTATTAACATCCATTTAAGGTTCAAAATACTACATAAAGTATTCAGGTACATTAAACTTATCTACATGACAAAAAGAATGACCATTCCAAGGTTATAAAGTCTTTAACTACATCAAAAAATAAATACAAGTATATACAAGACAAAAGGAACATCAGTTTAAGGGCATATCATCTTTAAGGTGCTCCAAAACTTGCATCTGCACCTGCTTGTGTATATAGTACAGTCATCGCAATTCATACAACAACATGAAAAGCAAGGGTAAACTAGTAAAATTGAAAGTTTATAACATACTAAATACATGCAAATAGAACAGAGTATCTCAGTCATAAGAATTTCTTTAAAGTCTAGCATATAGTTTCAATACAAGTTTTCCTTTTTCATTTCAAGTACTCATGTCAAACATCATACATAAAAGTCTTACATGGACCATATCGATACATATAGGTCACACAGACCTATCGTCTTCCGGAAGACTCATTAAGTATGTCCCACCAGAGACTAACATCTAATCCAATACCCAATACTTAGATTCAACAAATCTAAGAGAAAGGACCAATCCAATACCCAAAACTTAGACTACCAGTGAATCTAAGAGAAAGGACTAATTCAGTACCCAAGACTTAGACTGTCATCGAATCTAAGATAAAGGATTAGAGTAAATTTAAACATCCAATACTGAGTGTCTACTAGCGGTCCAGGTGTGTATGAACTCCCTCACAGCTTCTCACCACCTAATATCTTAGTCTTGTGACTTACGTCATCAATGAAGCTTGAGGATCTCTGTTAAACATAGGCGTGCTATACTTAATATACACAAACAAGCACATCTCATACATTATCCCAAATGTATGGTATCAATTTCATCATTCCATCATTCACATCAATACTCATTCAATCCACAAATCATATTATGCAATTATCTCTCCATCATCAAAATAATACTTAATTACTCAAAATTACAGTTAAGTTAATCACACTAAGTCAAAATAAACAATCAAATTCATTCAGTGCTCAAGGACCAGTCAGACCTACAAGAAATACTTGAGCATTGATAATCACATATTCAAATCTTCTGTCTTGTAGGTCTATTTAAAAGTAACTAATTAGTATAAAAATAAGTTGCTAGCTCCCCTTACCTCAGACAACGATCCCCTGTCAATTCCTCCAATCAAGCAACAACATCGGTACAACTTTAGAGATCTAGAATAAGTTTTACAAATAACACCAACTTTTAGTATAACCTTAATCAAGTTGAGAGGAACACTTTTCTCAACTGTTTCTATCAATATTGATGACAAAAACTTAACGAAAAATAGAGAATAAGGGATCTTTAGAGCAAATATGAACTTATTCTGTTTGAGATTCTAATCCCTAAGACCCTCAGCTACTGCGGGACTTAATTAGATGCTGAGACGGATGGAATATGAAGGGTGAAAATCAAGAAAGAAAGAGAAGAGCTATGGAGGATGGAAAGTAAGAGAGAGAGAGCGCGCTAAAATGAAGAAGGAGTGCCTTTTTTTATTATTCTTATCCCTACGCGAGTGGGGTTACAAAGATCATATAAAGTGAATCTTTAAAATTAAATTATCTTTGGTAGTAAAGATTTTCTTTTTCTTGACTTGTTACAATAGATTTATAAATAACACAATTGCTAAAACTTTTTTTAATTGTCCAAAAATAAATTTATCTTACTCTTTTTGGATTATGTGGTTTCACCTGTTTTCTCTTTGAAAGAGAATTTAGACTTGGAAACCTAAGAAAACCCCTAACTTGATAATTGATAATGAGGTAAGGTTTTGTTCTCCTTCATTTCAGCTTTTTTTTAGTCAGAAGGATGTTCTTGGTTCCAAAGTTTTTGTTATTTTTTTTAATACTTTTTAATTTGTAACAGTGGAATATTGTTATTAGTTTCCAAATGTTATGATAGTAACTAGCCTTTTTATCATTTAAAAAAGGTTTACCTTAACATTTACCAACATTGAACCTTGTCTGTGTTTTATTTTTATTTTCTTAGTCACGTCTAGTATTTGGTTTTCAACTTTTATTTGTACATTGACTGATTCCATTCACATGCTTTTTTATATAGAATTAAATTGCATTGTCATGGATGAAGTGAGTCAACAATTTCATTTTGAAAGTACTCATTTTATAGGGACAAATCTAGTGGTTGAGAGAAACTAGTATCAATTTCCATTACTTATTGGATGTCTATTATGACAATGAAATGACACAAAATTCATCTAGTTTTGCTGCTACATCTTTAGTTGATCCCTTTATATGCCACGCACACTCAACTTCCTAGAGACAACATGCATAATCTTCTTTATGAACCTTTTCTGCAAGATGATGTAATGTCATTTTCTTTATTTTTGGTACTTCATAATCTTTAGAGTTTCTTTTTTACACATGGTTATTTTTTCCTGTACAGGAAGTTCCTTCTTTACCTGACCATCACAATGACATGTGCTTAGACATTGACTACATGTTCCTTTTTTACATGACCATCACAATGACATGTGCTTAGACGTTGACTACATGTTATACGAGGCAAGTTGATTATGCCTGATGTATTTTTCTATGAATGTGGATTTGATTATGAGGTCTAGCATTCCAAAACTTAGTGACTATAAAAACTTTATTTGCTAACTCTTTGAAATTCGACAACAGGATCTTCTTGGATTAGGTGAACCGATTAGTCAATTAGGCACGTGCTTTTTAGAAGAGATTATTGCAAGACCGACTTATCTACTACTTGATAACCTTGGAGGGGTTAACTTTTGAAAAAAAAAAATTTGATCTTTGCATAATATGTCAGGTATCAAATTTAGCATCATATATAGATTATGATCAATCAAATGCACTATTTTGTAGGATACTAGTTTGTATGTCTTTTTTTATCTACTAGATAGGGATTATTCATTTGAGTTTGATTATTGGAAAAACATTTTACTCTTTCTTCCAATTAATCGGAATGCTTATGCATGATTTCAGTGGATGAATATAAGAATGAAGAGGAGATTGAAATTATTCAATGCAGACATGAATATCATGTAGATTGTATAAAGAGATGGTTACATGAGAAAGAGAAAAATGTATGTCACTTGTACAAATCAAAAGTATTGAATATTGGATAGAAGTGGTTAAAAGAACACTTACTTCGTTGTTTCTACATGCACGTCTCTTAGCTACTACATCATTCTTGCGAATTTGTACTTTGTTATGTATGAAGTGTAGATATATAGCTTGTTGAAATAGTGAACAAAGTCATTGTACAGTTTCCATGAACTACTACATAAGTTACATTGCCTAATTGGACAATAGAACATTTATCATGTATAGATGTTTAAATGTTAATTTTAGAAAATTACTTTGTTGATATATTTTCTGGTTTTTCAGTTGGATGTCCTATTTCCAACTGTATGATAAAAAATAGTTTATATTTATTGTGTTTTTATATCATAGATCATCTTAATTTAATATAACAATGTTTTATAAATAGAATATTATAATCAAATTAGTTGACATGCAACAAAAAGTTACTTATTTAACATTTTCAAAGTTACTTTCTTAAATCTTTATAAAGTCTATTACTTTTTTAAAAGAATATATATATATATATATATATATATATATATATATATATATATATATTATCGCGACCTGCTTCACGACGGGGACGGCGATCCGAAAACAATTAATTTTAATTTTAAAAGAGGGGAATCGTCACCATAG
>Ga0209700_108455_pt1 | contig 13166 bp, 5 predicted proteins | sample SiratroredBW_FD_187528 | JGI IMG/M metagenome (GOLD analysis project Ga0209700, IMG submission 187528) | Root nodule microbial communities of legume samples collected from California, USA - Siratro red BW (SPAdes) (version 2) | ecosystem: Host-associated > Plants > Roots > Nodule | place: USA... | reverse complement strand
CAACATATCATCAATTTTCACACAACTATCTCATACATGCAACATTCAATTCAACATTTCAGACCTGCAGGAAACTTTACCAGATACAAATTGTACAATTACTATAATCATTAACTTCTCTATTCAAAACTTAAATTTGTAAATCAAACAAGCACTAAGGTTAGCTTCCCTTACCTTAATTGCAGTGAAAGTTCTCTCTAACACTCCCAAAAGCTTAAGATCCTCAGGAACTTGAATTCTAACGGAGGTTTTGATCGGATAGACTTGCTCTATTCTCCGCCACGAGTCCAATGGTGGGCTCCGCTTGAGAAACTAATGAGGTATGGAAGCAGAGACTTAGAGAGAAGTCAGAGGAAAAGAGGTTAGGGGTTTTAGAGAGATGATGGCTTAAGTTGAAATGAGACTTGACTACTTACTTTTTCTATAAATACGCGTTTTTAGTTTAATAATATAATAATCAAGTGCTTATTTCACTTCTACCATTTCACTCAAATGACAAATTTTCTAGGTTGTTACACATAGGTCTAAAAGTGTCAAAGTGAGTCAACCTGACTCAGACGGGTTGACTCACCACAAGTTAAGCTAAGGATGAGGCAACTTAACCCAACTCACTTTTTAGTGAGTCAGAGCAATTTTGTAACTATGCTCTACCTATCACAGGTTATCCAGTTTACTCATTTAAGTATATTTTGTTGTCCCTAACTTATTTCATATATTTATTATATTTATTAAACAATTAAGATGTTCACCTATTTCATTAAACATTAATCACAATTAAAAAATGATATTATATAATAAGTAAACATCAATAACTTATATAATTAAGCAAATAAATAAAGTCACATTCTTCAAACATTATTGAACAACATCCTAATCTTAAAAAGAATTAAAAGTGTCAATCTATATAGTTAAAAGTAAATAAATAATTGTTGTGAAAAAATTATGAAAAAATTAGAAAAAATATTGTTAATAATATAGAGGTCTAACTCATTTCCAATTCAATTCAAACCTGTTTAAAGTGAATTAATTTTAGATAGCCCATATTTAAAAAAACAATGTTTTTTTTTTCAATCTAATCTAACTCAAATATGTGAAAATTTACTGAATTATTTGAAACTTATTTTTATTGATAAAGTTACTCAACTCTCAAGAAAAAAAAAGTAAATAATTATAATAAGAAGATTTATCACAAGATAAGTTGTTACTAGATAGAAGTGCTTTTACTAGGTAAAACACCTATTTTTATCACATATTTTAAATACTCTTATATTTAAATAAATATAAGAGTATATGATTGGGTTTAAATTAAAAAAATAAAATAATCTATTTTTGTAAAGGATTTAAAATATTTTATGATAAAATATATTTTTTCAATAAAAAAATTTGAAAATATGTTCAAATTTTATTAATTAAAAAAAGTAATTTGATTATTTAACATTAAAATGATTTTAAATTTTATCAAAAAAAATTAAGAATTTAAAAAAATATATATACTTTTCCTTTAAATTGATGTTTTTTTATTTTCTTTTTTAATTTAATATTGACGGAGTTGTCAATTTATACTGTATTTTCAATTGATTTCAATGAAGTTGTTTTTCTTATTAAAGTTGATTATAATTATTTTTTAATTATTATGAAGGTTACTTGTTTGTCTATATAAGCTAATATTTTTTAGCCGATATTAGTTAAGATTTTTTTATCGTGGTATTTTTTTTTAATATCAAGCACATTTTTTTATTAATACCCACACATATTAATTTTAATTAATATTGATAGAATCATTTTGATTAACATCAATCAAAATATAAATTATAATTATTTTTCAACTAATATTAATAAAAATCAATATTGATATAATTATTTTTTATTAATGATTATTAGGATATTTATTAATATTAATAAAATTATTATTTATTTTTTTGTTTAAGTTCAAAGTTTTTAATTATTATTGGCATAAATTCTTTTTCATTGACATAGTTAAGATTATTTTTTATTAATATAAACTCGATGTATTTATCCATTGATGTTTGTAGAGTTTTTTTCAGTTTATATTACACGAAACTATTTTCCAGTGGATCGGTTAAGCCACCAAGATTATTTCTTGTTGATTTTTAAAGGTTAAAGTAGTACCTTTTGTATTTTTGTATTTAAAATATTTATAAAATAATAAAATTTAATTTATTTCAAATAAAAAACATAAATCTACGAAGAAAGAATTTTCTCAAATTCAAGACGATGAACTTGTGCAAGAGATAAATAAGATTGGATATTCATTATCAGGTCAACATACTATATTTTATCCACGAACTATTTTAAAAAATGTATTATTTTTTCGCGACCTCAACATTTTATCCATATCTAGTACGACATAATGGTATTAAAAAAAATAAAGCTAAAAAGTTTAATTAATTAAATTGAAGTAAATTATAAAAAGTAACTATTTTATTAAAGAAAAGACACTGTTTTTTAGTTTAAGTTTTATAAACTAAAGTAATAAAATAATACTTCAAATTAAGTAGTTTAAGTTGCCTTCTTAGAACTACTTTTATAAATTAGTTTAATTGATTTTTCTCTCACACTAAACTAAACTATGATGGGTCTGATATATATTGGATATTTCAAAATTTAAAATATTATAGTACCGTCCAAACTATCAATACTATACATCTCACTGTAACCAACGTGTACACCGCCATATCTGTGTGTTTGATCTCCAGCAACGATCTCCCCACTTTTCTTACTTATGATCGTGACATCGAATGAATGTAGAATATTTTTATAAATTTCTTTATAAACACTTATTAAAGAGTAAATGAGATTTAATTAAACCATGAAATTAAGGTATTAATATGGGAGCTTATGCATGTTTCTCAAAGTTTCTCAAAAGAATCAAAGTTTAAAACAATGACAGAAATTTAATTTTAAGGTAAAAATAGTAGAAGTGAAAAGAAGACTTAAATATTTTATTAATATACTAAAAATATCTATTTATAGAAAAAAAAGTTTAATAGTCAAGTTCCACTTTTTATAAAAAGATAATCTTTCTAAATATTTATTTTTTTTTCTTTATATCTTTTTTCTAAAACTTTGTTTCCGTCCTTCATCAGTTCAGCGTTCAAAGTCCACCATTAGACTCATAGCAACAATCAAAACGGCATTGTTGTTTGATCAAAAATTCTGTTTGGATAAATTTAATTCTTACATTTTTCTCCTTTTGAGTCAGTTTCAAATATGCTCTATAAGTCTTTATATAACTCACTAAAAAAATTGAAATTATATACAGATAAATCAATCTATATGTAAAATGATTACATACAGATTTATTACGTATATAATTTATCGACAAAACTTTACATACGAATTTAATTATTTACAGTCTTCTTTTTTCAATTTTATTACTACTTTTATATTTTATTTTTATTTTTAGTATATCTATTTTTTAAGATTATTTTTACTATTGTTTTAGTTAGTTTTATTAACATTATCAATATTATTGACAATGTGCATCACGTGAGATTTGAATCCAAGTCCCACATATACCAACAGAATTGAACTTACTACTAAACTAGAGCAACAATGTTGTCGTAATATAATTATTAACATTCTTATTATAACTATTGTTATTATTATTATTATTGTAATTATAATTTCTATAATTAATAATAATACTAATATTAACATTATTAATAATATTTCTAATATTAATGATAATATTAATAATAATAACGTTAATAATATTTTATTAATAATAACAACAATTTTATTAAAATATAAATAATATTAATAATATCTAGTAATAATATTATTAATAATATTTATAATAATAATAATATTAACAATAATAATAATAATAATAGTAACAATACTATTAATAATATAGTAATAATACAGTAATAATAATATAATAATATTAATATTAATAATTTTGACAATAATAATTAATATGATTAATATTCATGTCAAAAATAATATTATTATATTATTAATAATAATAGTATTAATAATAATATTTATAATAATAATAATGATAATAATAATATTAATAATACTATCATAATAATAATAATATATCCGAGGGGAAAACCAACGGCTCGTCCAAGTCGTAAACCAACGGCTCTGATACCACTTGTTGGGAAATTCGAGGGGAAAACACTTGGGAGATCTCACAAGAATGAGAATTGAGCCAACATATAAGGGAATGACACCACTTTCAACCCAAAACCTTAAAGCGTTGGGTTTGTGGGTCTTCTTTCTTATATGTTGCTCAACTTTCTCATTCATACCCAATGTGGAACTTAGACTCACACTTGAATACCTAACAGATTATATTATATATGAATTTACATACAGATTAGATCTGTATGTAATATCCTAGATGCATATCCGAATGTGAAAATCCTTATGTAAAATTTTATATAGGAATTTGAATCCGTGGACAATTCCCTATGTAATGCTGATTTTACATACATATACAAATTTGTAGATAAAATTCCGTATGTAATTCAAATTTTATATACAAATTTTTATCCGTATATAATTTTCGTAAATAATTTAAGTTCTTTTCTGTAATGGTTGTTGCATGTGCCCTCAGAGACTTCAAGAAGAGCCTATGTTGGTTCCACATTCTTGTAGTGTAGTTTGATAATTGATTAGATGCTATGTGATCCAGATTACAATCATACTTTTAGTTTTTTCTAGAGCATTTTTGGGAGTGTATATGCTCAAATCAAGTAAGAGAAGTTAACTTAGAGTTTTCCTTTGAAATTCTAAGTTAGAAGGCTGAATTTACTCGTATTCCAAATTTGATTTTCATTATAAACATTGGTAGAATCTACTTGTGTAATGATTTTTGGTAAAAAGACTTTATTTAGATATTCAAAATTTAGAATGTTAAAAGATGATGAAATGGTGCTTTAAGTAGTCAACAAAAAGAGTTTATAAGTGCATTATAGTTGCTATTTGGACTTTAGTGAGAAGGAATGATTGATTATTTGACTTTATGAACTTATTGTTATTTTTATAATATAAACTTGTTCCTCTGAATTTGGTTTAGAAATGGGCTTTGAATTAGTTTAAATGATAACTTAGCTTTAAATTGATGAACATGTTGAAAATCAATATGGAAACTAAGTGGGATGTTTTTAATAGGTGTTGTCTATGATTGATTTTGTGAGATTCTTGGTTTTTTCATGTTCCATTAAGCCTAGAGTTTATCATTGAGTTGTTTTGGTGTAAAATTAATTTAAAAAGTATAACATCCCTAATTTTAAATAACTATATTAATTATTTTATCATTATGTTAAACTATGAATTAGAAAATCTTACTTTTTAAACCCTATGAGTAAATTCTCATTTTTAAAATATTTTGTATTATGCGAATATTATAAAACAAATAAAGTAGATTAAGAAACATTATAACTAAATAAAATGAAAATAATAATAATAATAAATATTGATATTCTGAATAAAACATATTTAGGAATATTAGAAAATAATAATAATAAAATAATTTGAAAAAAATAACTAAAAAAATAGTAATTAAATTAAAAAGAATATTCTAATGCATAAAAAAATAATAAAGGAAGAAGATAAGAAGAGAAAAAGACAAGATTATATTTAATAAATGTAATCATTATTCTTATAAAAAATAATAATAAATAAATTTATGTGTATATGAAGGAGTAGGATGAGATGGGAGAAGAAGAGAAAAAAAGTTACCAAAAAAAAAGAAAGAGAGGAGAGGGAGAGACAAGAGAGAAGGAAGAGAGGAATAGGAGAGACAAAAGAGAAGGAAGAGAGAGGAGAGAGAAGGAGAGAAAAAGAGGAGAGAGAAGGAAGAGAGAGAGGGAGAAAGAGAGGGAGAGAGGAGGAGAAAGAGAGAGAAAGACAGGGAGAGAGAAAGAGAATTTGAAACAAGTAAACCTTCTATAAGCATTTGTAACTTATTTTTATGTCTTCCATTTAAAGGTAAAGAGGGAGTAAGGTTAAACTCCTTTTATACTAATCTTAATAAACTTGTATGTATTTTATTAATCTTTTATTTATTTTAAATCATCTTAAACATTATATTATTTCACTCTCTTTGTGTTTCTCTATTTCTTTTATCTCTAGTTACATACGGGTCCGATTTATTTTACTTATTTTATCTTCAGTTATACACTCGTTCAAAGTACTGGTCATACTTATTTATTTACTTTATGTACAGTTACACACTAGTTATTTATTTTATTCTCTAGTTACACACTGCTCCTTAATTATTTTATTTACTTTATATCCAGTTATGCATTAGTCTTGTTTATTTAATCTTCAATTTTGCACTGGTCCTATTTATTTTATCTCTAGTTATGCACTAGTCTTACTTATTTTATTTATTTTATCTTCTGTTATGCATTGATCTTGTTTATTTTATTTATTTCATTCATTTATCTTCAGTTTCACACTGGTCCTATTTTATTTATTTTATCTCCAGTTACGCACTGGTCCTGTTTATTTTGTTCATTTTATTTTATCTCCAGTTATGTACATGTCCTGTTTATTTTATTTAAGCCATCTTCAGTTTTATAAGAATTATATTTATTTAAAATTCTTGCTTTAATTATTATTTTATTCTATTTTGTAATAATTTAAATATTATTTTTATATATAAATACATATAAAGTAAAAGTATGTATTTTTGGTGAATTTGGATAAAAGAAAGTTACTTGTTTGTTATGTTATTAATTATTGCTTGTATTTGCTAGACTAGTGTATGTAATTTACGAATTCAAGAGATATGTATATATCATAACCTGATGGTCATTATGTTATGTGATTGATGAAAATGAAAATGTCAGAAGTATGTTTGTTGTGAAAGAGTCTTAGGTTTTAGAGTTGAAACTAGGTTAATATATGAGTGTCTGGTGTTGGGAAGTCAAAGTTTAGAATAGTGTCTTGGACTAGGATATTTCACAGGCCAAACTTGTACTATCCGATACCTGCTCAACATCGCCAATGTTAGGTAATGATTATATATATCTCTTTGATAGATGGCCAGAATTCCCAAGAAAATAATTATGATGGTATCAATATTTTGATGAGATATACTCAACTACCTAATCATGTCTCAAATAACTTTTGATGTTTGGGTTAGATCATCAAAAGTGATATATGGATTCATATGTCTGATAAAGTGAGAGCAATTTTTGTGATTTTAGGTCAAGTCATAGATTATTTGTATTGTTTGTTAAGTTTATTAAGATTAATATTTAAGGCTTATTTAGACCTCACTCCTTTCTATTTCTCTTTCATTATTATATCCCTCTTGTAATTGTTAGGAAAGAATCTTTGAAATATTTTCTTGATGGTTAACTTACGAAGAATATAGTTCTAATGTTTTAAAATATATAAAATAGATAATTTTCTATTTTGATATAAAATTCTTATTATTGTAAACTTATATGTCATTTGTAATATAATATAAATATTTTAAAAAAATATGAAACGTTAATATACATCATCTGTTATATTTTTTATAAGAAAAGTTTTTTTCTTACAAAAAAATAAAAGTCATCCCTTGATATTTTTAGGTACAATAATTTTGTTTACTGCAACCACGGACTACACTAGAAAAGCACCCACAGGAAAAGTAAATTAAATTTTGTTTTTTTCTAAAATAAAAAAATAAACTAAATAATATTAGCCATTGATCAAAAATCGATTACTAATATACTTACAGGTAACGTAGATTTCTTTTTGCATAAATTCCCATAATCAATATATATTTTATAAAGCATGTTTTTATCCCCTTCGATTTCGATTATGGAACTGTATGAAAATCTTCTTTACTAATTTCAATTCCTCACGTTTAAAGATTCATCTACGGTTATAGTTGACTTTTATAGCCACCAGTCGTTGAATCCTTATTACTTAGAATTTTAGGTATTGCCAATAAAAAAATGTTAAATGAAACATTTTATTCACGTGCTCAAATGTGTGGATGGAAAGAGATGGACTTTTGATTTGCATAAAATATTCACATGGTTTTAAATCGAGAAGTGTTCCAAAAATGAACACTGAAATTAAGTTTTTTGATGTAGAGTATGAGGTAGGCTTTCACTATATAATAAGGATTGATATGATTTTCGTTTAAAAGTTGTAAACATTATAATTTAACACTCACAAAAAAAATACTAGAGCGTTGGTGTGATCTCTAATGATTAAATGTTACATAATAGAACTAAAAGGTGTTATTTTTTAATATATATATATATATATATATATATATATATATATATAAATTATCTTTTGTTCTAGATAATTTTATTATATGTGATTTAAACGTTAAAAATATTATTTTATATCTTAAAATTTAAATTTATCAACTTTATTTTTTTCTATTATTTTCTTCTTGTTTTTTTTAAGGATATAGAAAATAACTTCACGTAGAAGTGATATAATTAAAATGACACCTGAATATTTTATTATTAAAATAAAAAGATCACAAATAAAAAAATAAGTTATTTAGGCTTTAATTTTAAATAATTGCCATCTTTTTATAAACAATTGTTTCTTTTGTCTTCTTTCTAAAAATGTGATTTCATCCTTGGTCATATTGGTCACAAACCATCTTTGAACTCTTCAAAGTAAATTAAATAATATGTTTGATTAGATTTTTTACTAAAATAAGTTCAATTCTCCTCATTTTTTTTTCTTTGAATGAGTTTGCGTCTTTTTGTATACTTAGATACACTTGTCATACATGTGAGGTATTTGATCCTATGATTAGTCTGCATTAGTTCAAGGTCCTGATAATGGTTTAATAATTTATCAGGGTTCTTGGTGCAAGTTAAGTCATCTCTCTGGTACTCTTTTTTGGTACTCAGTTCTACAATCAGGTAATAGAAACGAGTTTTACCTTTTAACAGTACCTTAGATTTGAAAATCTGAATGTGAAGCGACTTGGTCACTTTTGCTAGAATTTCTTGCAAGGATTGAACCTTTGAGTGAAATATGTGTTTTGAATTCATATATGATATGAAATTGTTGGATGTTTGATGTCACTAGAGTATGTTTTAGGTTTTAGTATATTTACTGAGTTTGTTGAAATTGAATTAGATAGATTGAATAAATTGTAGTATCATTGATTGATTGATGTATGATTTTATTATGATATCTAACTATTTAATATGAAATTTGGTTGGTTTGTTTTTATTATGTATTAGTAACAATTAAAGTAAAATTTTAAACAAAACGTGTAATAAATGTTTCTTAATGCAAGTGAATATGTTATGTTTTTGGATGATTAACATGGGTGCAATGAAAAATATGTGATATCATGCCTAAGACTCAAATAACAATTCACATTCATCCATAACTCTTGTAGCATGTTTTATTGTACAACATAACTCTTTATTAAATATTAGATAACCTCAATCCCCACTAGAACAAAGTTTTTAATCTATCAAACTAAACTAGTAATTTTTAAAATATCAAATTAACAATGAATGTAATTTTTGAGGTGATAAAATATTTATTGATATTTTAATTTCATCCTCTTCATTAAATCATAATTTTCTTACAGTATAAGGAAAATTAAGGTAAGAAAAGTTATTTTTTAATTTCATTTTAAACCATAACTGATGGAATTGAGCTAGGATCTTTCGAGGTGGAATGAGATTGACTTTGAAGAAACTGAGTTATATCCTCTCTTAATAATTGTTGTCGAGCTTTGTTGAAAATAACAAGTGGATATTCACTTGTAGAAGATTCTCCTATGCTCAAGTCAGTAAGAGCAAAAAAAATTATAATTATATAAGTGAGCATGAGAATTAAGTGTGTTCTCTATGTGAGATTTTGATCTATATTTACAAGTTTTGTTGGGTTTTAGTTGAGTTATTAAAAATAAATAATAAATATTATTGATTTTTAAATATTTATCGTTCAATTAATTATCATAATGTGATTGAATTGGATTCCATCCTATTTGTTTGAATCTTGTATTATTATGAGTATGTACACATTGAATATTATGTTATTACATAGGGTAGGTACATATTGAATCTTATATAATATAGGTAGATACATATGATAACATGGTTATATAGTTTATGTCAATCCTTGCATAATAAGATTTAAGACAAAGGGAAATTGATAAAGTGTTCAATTCTTTGATTTTGAGGATTAATTGATATTTACTTCATGACCTAATGATTCAAAGGTGTAACGTCCTGAAAAATATATATAATATATGTTGTAATGAACTCAACAAAAGAGTCTAGACTAGATACATTGTATTTCAAAATATTGATTATATAGACATATGTCATATGCCAAATACATTCATTCACAAAATAAAATTCAAAGTAGACATTTAGGTTCTTTAAGGCGTTCCAGCATACATACATAGTACAATCATCGCAGTTCACAATAAAAAAAAAACAAGGGTAACATATGAAAATAAAATTTTATAACATACTCAAAGAACAAACCATACTAGTAATTCATAAGAATTCCTTTAAGGACTGACATATAAAGTCTCAATATCAAATACATTTTCATTTCAAGTAGTCATATCGAATATCGTACATAAAGACTTCATATGGACCATGTCACACATTTCGGCCACACATAGACCACATCACACATATGGGCCACACATGGACCACATCATACATATGTGTCACACATGGACCACATCGCACATATAGGCCACACATGGACCTATTGTGTTCCAAAAGACCCATTAAGTATGCCCTTACCAGAGACTAACGTCTAATTCAATACCCAGCCTTAGATTACCAACAAATCTAAGGGAAATGATTAGGGTAAGTTCAAACATCCAATATCGAGTGTCTACCAGTGATCCTGATGCGTATGAACTCCTTCATCAACTTCTCACCACCTGATACCTTAGTCTACATGACTTAGATGATTAGTAAAGCTAGAGAATCTCTATTAAAACCTAGGTGTGCTATACTTAATGTACACAAACAAGCGCAACTCATATATTATCTCAAATCTATAACCTCAACTTCATCACTCCATTATTCATATCTGTAACATCCCACAAAATATATATTTCTACTAATACAGTTAAGATTTCATAAACATGCATATCTTACATTAATACATACTTAATATGCTTCAAAATATACAATCATACTAAACTGAAAATTTAAAACATATTTACAAAAAAATCATATATAAGTTTTTCAAAATGAATCTCCTTCTGACACAATCTACTAAATGCAGAAGATCGCCCACAGGCTCCTCTATAATGTCATCTGCTCCCATGTAACACACCATCATCACAGATAGGTAACAAAACAAAAATACAAAAAAAGAAAGGGTAAGCTAACATATTTAAAACAATCTTAGAATAATCCAATTAATCACATACTTCAATAACTCATAAACATGTCAAAATCATTTATGTCACTCAATTTCATTCATAATTTCAACTATATGACTTTCACACATATATAAAAACTTGACTTTACTTTCTAAAGACTCGTATATTGAATAAACCCTGAGATATGCACTTGTCATACAACTTCAAGCTGTGGATTCGCATAACCTCTAAACCAATGAATAATCAATATTGTATGACAGGGTTAGTCCACCTGAGACTTTTCTGACCAACTATGTTTCAAGCTGCAGTCACCCAGTTCATACCTCCTTCGACTCTCATCACCTAGTAATGATCATCTATTTGATTTCTATAACTAGTAGAGTCATGATATCAGTCATTATTGATGAGATCCTTAGACAATATGCATCATAATTAACCTAGATACGGGTATTTTATTTTCTAAAAATACTATGCATTGATCTTGACCATCTTAATCAATACTTTAACAATATCATATCATAACCATATATCTCTACTCATGTATTCATTCACTCTTCAATATCAATCTCAAAAATATCAAGAATTACTAAATCATCAATACTATTAAATTTAAATTATAAATAAATCTATTCTATTTAACCTATACATTGCATTATAAAAGAATTAAACAATCAAAACAAAAAGCCAAAAAAAATAAAAATAGCTTGAGCGAAAATGGTCCAGAGAGCACTCCAGTTCCAATGCTATTTTTGCTTGAGCGAGAATACCCTCGCTTAAGTGAAAATCTTTTCTCACTTGGGCAAAAAGCATCTCGCGTGAGTGAAAATTATCCAGATAGTATGTCTAAGTTTCGGTTGAGCAACAGCCTATCAGTTGAGCTAAATATGCAGAAAAACCGAACACATATATGGTTTTTCAACCTAGTTCACTACTTCAACGTTACCAATCATGTTCAAATAACCCATATTTTACATAATAACATATCTACATATGAAATCGTCTATTACCCCCAAAATTTTTCAACTTATCCAATTTCATTCAATTCACAAAATTTGATCTTCAATGCTTCACAATACTAGTTCAACTTTCAATTTTTATCAAACTAAACACCCAGGATAAAAAATTTTTACTCTTACCACTGCCATCAATACAAGCTAATCTCATTCTTAGTCTAAAATAAGCTAGTTTACCCTACTAGTCAAATAGATATTATCAAAATCATGCAACCATCAATCTAAATGAATTACCATACAAATCTTGTCTATTTTCATATTTCAATATTAACCACCAATCAAACATAACTCTACTACAACACACAACAATTCAGGTTTTTGACATTCAAATGAGGTTGTGCATCAAAATTCATCAAACAATCAATTTTAATCCTACCAAGAATCAGAGGCATGACCTAAATTCTCTATTGACAAATTGCTCAAAGTTAGCTCCCCTTACCTGATTTGAGCAGATACTCTTCCAAAAGAGCTCCAAAAAGTGGATGAAAGTTCTTTATTAAAATACTGAAAAATTATTTTATGAAATGTACAGTAAATGTTCAATAAATTCCATAACAAAAACAATATATGGTAAAAACTCAATCAGATCATATGCAAAAGCAATAAACTGAAACTATAAAATCTTTCGGTAAATCCAGAAAACAATTGAGTAAAACTATTGTTGAACATTAGACGGTCCAAAGTCCCTTTAGAGGATTAAATCATTTGATAAAGTTTTGATGATAACAAAAATCAAGTATATATTTATATTTGATGACTTATATACATTGCGCAGTTAACATTATTATTATTATTATTAAAGCAGAAGACACCTGGTCTATAAA
>Ga0209700_108453_pt1 | contig 13171 bp, 8 predicted proteins | sample SiratroredBW_FD_187528 | JGI IMG/M metagenome (GOLD analysis project Ga0209700, IMG submission 187528) | Root nodule microbial communities of legume samples collected from California, USA - Siratro red BW (SPAdes) (version 2) | ecosystem: Host-associated > Plants > Roots > Nodule | place: USA... | reverse complement strand
AAGAAATGGTTTGTTTATCTGCCAAAATACGTAACATAGATGAATACTAACCCAAACAATACATTACTTCACCATATCAAAGGATATATTCATTAGGAAGCATTGATAATTAAAATATAAAAAGGATGTTGTAATAAGGGAATTATATATACAAAAGCCTAAAAGACATAAAATAATAATTTATCATGGATATCAAATTATTTATTTTCAATAGTAAGTTTCATACCTTGTCAATTTCAAGGTCATACAATTGATTCACGCCATTAACATAAAGATCAATAAACGCGTAAGGTAGTAGAGCCTGAAACATTTTAGAAGTCAGAAAGTATTAACAAAGTTAAATGAATGTTTATGATTGAATATTTAATAAAACAATATATTTAAAGTCTCACCTGTAATAAACCAATGAAAAATAGAGGAGATATATCTGATAGTCTCTCCACTGCTAGGAGAGAAGCAGAAATTGTGCTTAATGTCTGATAAAAGGCAAAATTGAAACATTTAAAACATTTAAAACATTAATGATTATCCAAAATATTTTATTTCTTAAAAACGAATTGAATTTATTTATTAGAGTGATAATAGAAAAACTTGAACTTACTCGACCAACCATTGTGTAGGGATAGCAGAACCAAAATAATGTAACAAAGAAATGTTTAATAGAGCCAACAATATCTTTTGGTTTTGAAGCACCAGGTTGAGAGTCGAAAGATTCTTTAGTGATTGCTTTCGGAACATATTTCTTATCGTTTTCTTTATATATAAACCCTCCTTCAACACTTTTGAACTGATTGTTCATACTTGGTTGTTGTTGGAACCTAAAAAGGTTATATTCTATTTGGTTTTTCCTTTGATGCATTGAAGCTTTAGGTGCAACAAAACCTACAACACAAAAATGTTTGATGTAATATCAAGGATCATCTTACTCACAACAAAAATCAAAATATATCATATAGATTTTTTTTTTTCTGAAATAAATGGAATTGTTTTGAACCATTTATTCATGGTTGCTCAATTATGGCTTCCATATATCCCTCACGGAAAGTTGCACATCGAAGAAATAAGCAGAAGAAGTAAGTAGAAAGTTCAAAATTTAAGAAATAAAAAATAATCCTAAGCATCTACCGTCTTTTTTTAATGAGCCAGAAGATTTGCGGGGGCAGAGGCGAAATATGCATTTATCATTCTTTTCATTAATATATATATCTATATAATTAAATTATTAATAAATTTAATAAAATTATAAAAATAATAATAATAAATATTAATAAAAATAAGAAATAATAAATTATAAAGTAATAATAAAATAAAATAATTATAAAAACAAAATTTCAATAAATATTAGGAACTAAAAAAAATTATAAATAGTAATTATAATGATACAAATAATGATAATAAAATAATAATAATAATTATTAAAATAAATTTATAAAATAATATTAATAATATTATTATTAATTTAATTTTTAATTTTAATTTTAAAATACTTGATACTTTTTATAATTTCATTAATTAAAATAATAATTTATCAATTATATCCAATAAACTAATTATATTTAATCTTAAATTATTTTTAACTATAATTTTATTTATTACAAAATTTATTTTATCAATTACACCTATCACATCCCTCACAAACTTTTATAAACTTTCTCTTCTTTTTTCACTATCTTTCTCTTGATCCAAACAATCAAACTTTCCACATACTTTCATCTCAAATTAACTCAAATCTACTATCTCAAATCTATTCTCTAATCCAAATAAAACATAAGGATGTGTTTGGATTAGGAATAGATTTGAGAGAGTGGATTTGAGAGAGTGGATTTGAGGTGATTTGAGATGAAAGTATGTAAAAAGTTGAGTTGTTTGGATTAGAAGAAAGATGGTAAGATTTGAGAAAAAAGTTTGTACAAATTTGTGAATGATGTGATAGATATAATAAATATTTTAATTTACTTTCTAATATTAAATTATATAATTATTTTAAAATAAAATTTAATTTATGATTAAATATATTAATTTGATTAAAATTGATTATTTTTTAAAATATAAAATTAAAATTTTAAAAATATTTTTAATATTAAATTTAAATTTAATTATTATTTTATAATAATAAAAGAATGATAATAATTAAAGAATTATTATTATATAATTTATTTTTGTTTTTATTAAATAATAATTTTAATTATATTTATATTTCTATTAACTATTTTTAATATGTAAAACTTTTATTATAAAAAATTATATAATATTTAATATTTTAAATATTATTTATTATTAAATTATATAATAAATTAATATGTATAGATAATCGATTATGTTTATTCACATAATCGATTATATACCTAATATGTATACATAATCGACTACGTGAATTTAATCGATTATTTATATATATTATTATTTAAATATAAAAATTATATTTTTATAATTTTATTATTATAATTATTATGTGTAATATTTTATTTTTAATTTAAAAATATTTTTACATTTTATTTTTATAATTATTTTAGTTTATTATTATTTTATAAATTAGTTTTATTTTAATTAAGATAATAAATTTTTTCATAAATCTCTTTAACTAAGTGAAGAAAGTTTGTTAAGATTGTTTTTATTATTTTTTTTCAAATATTATCTCATTTTTCAAACTTTACTTTTTTTTTTGCTTAAACCTGGAAGACTTAAAAAGCAAAGTCACGTAATTTTGAAACATTACATTTTTAGAAGATAATTTTGGAATGGTTGACTTGAATTTTGGAAGAATTTTCTTTTGAATTGTTGAAAACTTAAAATTGAAAACTACTTACGTGGATATAACGACATAAAAACTCAACCTTGTAAAAAATTTTATTTTATGTGAGACGATAACATAACAGACATATAGATTTATAATAAAAATAAATAAAAGATATAAATATATGTCTGAGTTTGGTTCAGACCATGCATTATCCAATATTAAAAGTGTTCATACTTGCATGAGAAGTATTATTGATGGAATGTTTACTCCGCCAGAGATTTCCACCTACAATTACCAACGGTTCCTAAAATTAGTAAGCAAAATATTTTTTTTTAAATATGTGAGTGAAATATACAATAAGAATGTAACTGTTGATAGAAAAAAACTAAGATACAAGTACCATTTGTGAATGAACAGACATTTCGAGAGGACATAAGAGACATCGAATCCATGGAAACTGAACTTTCTCAGACCACAACGTTCTGATGAAGAAATAAACAAACACACCATAATAGTAGAGAATATCGGGGAAGAGAAGTTTATATATACTATACTCAATTTGGCTTAATTTATTAATAAATTAATAACGATAATAATAGGTGGGAATATAATTTCATTCAAGTTGGCCTTTGATTGTAATTAAAGGTTGTAAAAGTTGACCCGTATCATAAAACTTTTACTCATTTTGAAATTATCAAACCATGAGAAATATTATAAATTTTAATAAAAGATTAAAATTTTTAATTGGTATCGTGAAAGTATTTCATAGCGTTTATAAAGAAAAAAAAAAAAACTGTAGTGAATTTTAAAATATATGTTTTAAAAATTGCGTTGAATTTGACTGCCAATTAATTTAATTCGAAATGGAGAGTGTCAGAAACTCCGTATCTAGTTTCTGTTTTCAGAGATTAATATCACATATTTAAACTCAAGATGGTCCACACTTCTTGAAAAAGTCCGGATCAATGGGTTTCATTGTTATTATTTAATATAAAATTTAGATACAGTTTCTTTGCTATTACTAGTAATGTTTTTCAGTTGAAATCTAACTTTATTAAATTATTCAATAAAAAATTCATTAAATTGAATTACATGTATATCGTGTTAATTGAAGTATAATATTGTTTCTAGATTTTATTCCGGTCTTACTTAAGATAAGGATTAATTAAAATACGGAATGCATTTAAAGATTAGCTAATTTGTATTGAGTTCTAACAAAATTCAAGAAGTTGTCTAAATAAACTAAATATTGAAGGATGCATAAATGATAATTGAGCACATAATGCATCCATCATATTAATGCTAATACGAAGAAAATCCTCCATAGAGGAAGAAAAAGGATAAAATTAATATACCCTAAATCACAAGTTGAGAAAAAAAAAAACATTTATTAAATGTTTCTGGTGTCTGTCCCTATCATTGACTAGAACAAATATATTATATGATCAATTTATGTTTAAAAATGTTTGATTAATAAATGCACTGCAATTCTGTGTGAATGTTTTCCCTGGCATTCTCGACACTCTTTGACTTTGTAGTTTTTATTTTTATTTCTATGCCTCGTCATATAAAATTTCTTGTATAAGTAATTATTTCGAATTATTGTTACTAGCATATTTATATCCCCAAAAATAATAAATAGACTTATTATATATAGGTTTATAATTAGACAATAATATAAAAATCTTTATACCATTATTTTTTCCAATTTTTGAATATAAAAGGAATTCAAATGTGCTGAAGTCAATTTCAAAAACCATGGGATTTGTCTTTTTTAAGAATTCTGTTTTTTACGTGAAGTTTCAATAAAATAAAGTTTAGAAAATAATATTTTTTAAATGAGATTAACATAATTACATAAGATATTTTTAGAATGTAAAAGTATTTTACATCATCATTTAACTAAAAGGTATAATATTTTATTTTTTAACATAATTATCTTAAAAATCATACCAATAATACTTTGTAATCGATTAATAATATTAAAAAAAGTTAACCGAACGGTCAATATTAACTAATTTCTTATTTTATATATATTCTGTATAAATTATTTAAGGTTTGGTAAGATTTTTTTTCTATAAAACTTCAAAACATAAAATTATGTATAGATTTGATTAACTTTCGTATAAATTAATTCATATAAGTCTCTTCACATCATTTTTTTCAAATTATAATATTAAATTTTTTATTTAAGTTGAATTTAATTTATTATTAAATTTATTTATTTTTAAAAAATTACGAAAATGTTTGTTTTGTATTTTGATTAAATTAACTTATAGTTTTTTTTCGTATAATTTTTTTGAAATCATTATTTGAATTTTTTATTTAAGTTGAATTTAACATATAGAAATTAATTTATTTTTTTAAATATGAAAATATTTGTCTTTTGCTTTGACCAAAATGAATTTGAACTTTTTGGCTTTGTCCTATGCAAACTATGGATGGGCTCTGTTTGGATAAATATTTTATTGGAAATAGTGAATTATGAAAAGTGAGTGGAGTGTGTAATGTACTTGGTGGAGTTGGGTATTGAACATTTTTTATTGAAAAAAAAACTAATGTAAAGAGTGCCGAAATGCATTTCCAAAATACTTGTCCTAAGTATGGAAACATACTTTTATCTTCATTATTTATGTTATAAGTTCTCATTATTATTATTTTTTTACTTTTTTAACATACTGTTGCATTCTTACTGCAAAAATATTTTTTAAAAATAAATAATATTTTGAAAACAAAATTTTAGAATAAAAAATTTGCATTTTCAAATATAATTTTATACTAAAAAAACCAAAACCTACTTTGAAAGTATGATTTTTAAGTTTTTTTACAGAAATTATATTTTAAATACACAACTTCAATCTTTTTATTCTTTTATATTTATAAAAGCTGTATTTTGTATATATCATTCCATTTTTTTGAAAATTTACTATACTCTCTTTTATTTTATTTTTTTCATAGAAGTTACGACTTCTCATTTTTATATTTTGATCAAAAGTCTTTCTTATTAAATAGTATTTTATTTTATTATATATATATAATAATAATAATAATTTTTATTTAACATTTGTTTATTTTTGAAATTTTTGTTAATAATTTAATTAATGAATTTTTAATCTTTTTATGCTTTTTAAATTTTAATAATAATTTTTTTATTTTGAGATGTGTTTTATAATAATTTGATTAGTAAATTATAATTATTTTATTTTATTTTTTTAAAGTTTTATGCTTTTTTGTAATTTTTACATAACAATTTTTTTTAATTGACATTCTTTTGATTATTTGATTATTAAAATTATACATGTGATTTTTATTTGTTAATATATATGTGAATATTTAAAAAAATATAAAAATATTTTAGAATTTAAATTTTAATTCATTAATCAAATTATAAAAAATATATATTAATTCTCGTCTAAAGTAAAAAGACAAATTTGAAAAGTAAGAAAGATTAGAAAAGGAAAAATCTTCAATTACAATTTTATTAAAAATTATATATTCAGAACCCTATTTCAAAAAAAAAATAACTGGCAGCTTTGAATTTATCCTTTCAAAGTTTTTATTATTCATTTCAGTAAATTTGAATCTAAACTCAACCATTGTGGAAAAAAAAAAAAAAAAAAAAAAAAAAGACACCTTTTCTAGCCCACCTATCTCCCACTCACAAATAGCTATGGACCGAGGTTTACACTTTCAACAGAAGTATAGAGGTTACTTTTTGTAGCCCTATACGTGCTTTTGAAATTATATAATATAGATATGTTTTTCTATAAAAAATGAATTTTGGATAACACAATGAAAAAGTAATTTATTTTATAAAAATAATGTGCACAATATAAAACAATTAGTTATTGTTCACATTATACACAATCCAGAAAAAACTTCAAATGAGAAACCAAAAGAACTTCAACACCATACATAAATCTCTTACCCATCAAGTTTCACTATCTTTATTTCAACTCAATCTTACCAAAATTTACTCAACCCCTCAACTATGGACACCAAAAGAGCACAAATCAATGATCCAAATGTGTACCAAAACAACATAAGAACACAACACCCATAAATCCTCTTTCGTTTCCATTTAATATAGCAGGGGTAAAGTTACCATTTTGACATTTATGTAGGTGCGTAAGGAAAGTATGGGGTGTAAAATGAAACCTCCAAAAGCATTATACGGGCATGTTGTTGAGGCCAGCCACCTAATCACCATTGTCTTAAAAAGAATTTGCAGAAATATTTCAAAGCTCTGGTTAATCTTAAACTTACACGTTTCTTTTCGATAGTTAATGAATAATTCAAATTATTTACCTCTATTCTTAAATAATATAAAAATAAAACAATATTATAACTTAAAAATCTATAAACAAAATATTATTTATAAACTTTTAATATTAAATACACAAAAGTCTAAATTAAATACATCGTAATGCTTAGGTAGAATTCCAACAATACAAAGAATATCAATTAACAAATCTAAAAATGAAACTAATAATACATTCATTGAAATTATTTTTTTAAGAAAGAAACATATTTTATTAAACATTCTTCACCACCACCTATCAGGAACCTCTTTTTTGTTAAATTTGACTGTTTTTGAAGTTATATATACGCATTTATTTTTATCTTCTGACCTGTTCTTTTAAACAATATAATGAGCACATTCACAGATTTTTGAATTAAAATGGCCGGTCAGATACAATTGGATTTTTGGAACAGGTCTAAGTTGACCAGTTTTGTTCACCTTTAATTTACTTTTTTCTGATTAAAAAAAGTATAAGTTGACCACCTTTATACTCAATTTGCATACTGCTGAATTCATCTAATACTGCTTGCTGCATCTAGTTATAATCAAAACATCACTTCCGATTTCTTAGTTATCATCAAAATTTTGTTACTTAGTAATGAAATCAGCTTATACTATGGCTTCTGCAGTTGTTTTTTGTTCTTGCTAGGTTTAATTATATATTTGGTTGACCTTGTCTGATGGAGTGTGTCCATTTGTAGATACATAAACATATTGAGTGCACTATATAAACCTCTATGATCCCCTCGTCTTTTCAACCGTGTTTCTTCAGAAAGTGCTGTTGTTTCCATGGATTCTGTGCATGCTATTTATTCAGCTAATAATGCATGTTCATTCCCAACTGGTATATCTCTAGCTTCACCCCTTTCTTACTTCTTTGATAAATTTTTCATTACAAATATTTTGGGGACTGATATTGCGAACCATTGGTAATTGTAGGTGCAAATCTCTGGCGTTCTAAACCTTCAACCAAGAATATCTACTATACGAGTATGTCTCACATATCCTCATTTCTTTGGATAACCTTTGTTAATATTACATTTTTTATACTAAGAAAGAAAACTTATTTATAATAAATTACACTCACATTGTTTAAGGAGTTTTTCATATTTTCCTGTTTTTTAATATTTTTTTGTGAAACAAACTGTTTACTATTTTTTAAATCATTAAAAATGTTATTGTAATATACCAAGAGTGTTAATGTGCTATTTTTCAAACAACAAAAAATATATTCTTCAAAATTGATATTTGGAGGAAGTTTACTTTATCACTTTTGACAAAAATATGAAAAAAATTTAAATTATCCTTTTAATAATTGTACATCTCTCTCTCAATATACAAATAATTTCTTTTACATTTTCAAACGTAGAAAAAGTTCAAAAATTATCTACCAATTAAAATATTTTGAATTATATAATCTAAAAATAAATTTTGGATTACATGATCTTAATATACATTTATATACTATCCAAAATTTAAAATCACAGTTAAGTATTAGAATTTTCAAAGGAAATAATCAGAAATATATTTTTAAATCTAAAAACATATTTCCAATTAATATATTTCTAAATATATGATAATTTAAAATATATTTTTATTTTTAAATTTAAAATATATTCTAAATTATGCTATTCTTAATATATTTTCAAATGGTTGAATCTTAAAATATGATTCATAAGTCATTTGGACTTCTGTTATAGCGATATGCATATACGCATTCTTCCTACACCTCCATAATATCATCTGGACCTCCATACCAGACAGGAAAAGACGAAAATATTCTTAGAGGAGAATTTTTTAAGACACTGTCCTCCCCTCCACCTCCTGATTTCTTTCACAACCACCTCAAAAGGATTTCCTCCTTTATGTATATATATATATATATATATACTTCATTTTTTTATTTTCTTATTTTTATAATCTATTATTTTAAAAAATAAATTTCAATAACTTTCAGAAAATTTGTTAATAAATAAAAAATTAATATTATACTACAGCATAACCTATTTGTCATTAATCAATATTTTAATCTAATTTTTATATTGAAAAATATTTGTTTATATAAAAATGAATATTTATCATGTACGTTATAAGTTAAAAAATACTATTTGTAAGACTAATTTAGGGAATCAGTTAACCCCAACATTTTGATATAGATATAAATTATTTGATATGGGTTTGACCTTAGTTATCGAGAAGGGAATACTGAGATTGAGCTCATGGGCACTTTTGGAATTTTCTAAATAATAAAAAAATTAGACAATTATTTTCTGCACCCTCACATTTGCTTCCTGCACTCCATCACAGATCATCCGGCCTTATCTTTTGTAACCGTTGCTGTTGGTAGCTCCTCCTCCGCTGTCACCCAACACTAATATTATTCTGCACTTTCGCAAAACCACACAACCTAATTTCTCCCTTTCAATAGATATTTGTGAAATTAAGAAAAATTGATGGCGTGCAAGAAACAAATGTGAGGTGCGGGAAGCAATTGTCAAAAAATTACACTACTGTGACTTTCATTTTCAAAGCACCTAACAACAATTAGATCCTCGTGTCAATAGTTAACTTTAAAATCTTTTGCATTCATTTTAAAAATATTTTTTGTTTCAATTATCTATATTTCAAAAATCTAAAAAATGTAATAGAAAAGGTAGAACTTTTTTCCCTATAATGAGGTAAAATAAATATTTTCACAAAAAAAAAAAGTTCTTTCATGAGATCAATTCGAGACATTTTTGTAAGAAATATATATATAGTACGTTACTAATATATTTTCCAATATGTAAATGACTCTGAATTTGCATCTATTTTTTAAACTTATTGTTCCATATTAAGTCTTTTTTTAAGTTTTCACTGAAAAAAAAAAAATACTATGGTGGTGAACTCTCTTATTTCAGTGTTAAAATTGATTATTCATTCATATTTATTCATCACTTTGGTGGTGAATTAATTTATTTATTTGTTACCACTAATACTTCATCGGACATTTGGTGTTCTAGGTTGTTGTGCATCAAAAGCTTCACAATACAAAAGAAAAACTGAAATAGAATATAATGTTTTATCGTTCAAACAATCAAGATTGAAGAATCGTTACAAATGGATTGAAGAAGAGCCTACGTATGAAGAATGCAACAAAAAATATGTTGGGAAAGCCATCTCTAGGCCATATTTTGATTCTGAATCACAAGATTCTAATTCCAAAAAAATTTTGGTCTCTATAAAAAAATTTATGGTTGCTTTCTACTGGTTTTGCTATCCTTACAGTGTGATTGGTCGAGTAAGTTCATTTTTTTCTAATATGAAACACTTTTTTTTCGTATAATTATAATATCATTAATGTTTTAAATGAGTCATTTTATCTTTGTTGGTCAGACATTAAGCACAATTTCTGCATCTCTCTTGGCAGTGGACAAGCTATCAGATATATCTCCCTTATTTTTTATAGGGGTGTTACAAGTGAGACTTAAGTATAAGTTACTTCTCTTTAAATAGACACTTATAAACTACCCTTTAACTTCATTAACAACTTTTTGAGTTCTGAAAATGTTTCAGGCTATGCTACCTCACTTGTTTATGGATATTTACGTTAATGGTGTGAATCAATTATTTGACCTTGAAATAGACAAGGTACAAACTTTCTACTGATAATAATAAATTACTTTCTTATGTCTTTTGGACTTTAGTATCATTTCATTACACATACATTTCTAACAAAGCTTTCTATGTTATCTTAAATCAATTATTAAATAATCACTTTAATCAAGAAAATGGTAATATTTTTATAAATCATGAGAAAATTTATTGAAAATTGTTTATCGGTGAACATATATTAATTTGTTTGTCTTACTACTAGTTTGTTATATCTTTTATTGCAGATAAACAAACCCTACCTTCCATTGGCATCTGGGCAAATATCCTTTCCAGCTGGTGTCATTACTGTTGCATCAACTTTAACTCTGGTGCCATATATACTCATTCCCTTTACACTAATACTTTTTTTAGAAGATATTCGTTGACAAAGTATAAGGAGGTTTTTTTTTTTTAATTATCTTTTACAGAGTTTTTGGCTTGCCTGGAAAATAGGGTCTTGGCCATTGATTTGGAGCCTTGCATCGTGCTTTTCACTATGGACTGCTTATTCAATCAATGTGAGTTCTTTGCATATAAAGTTTGACCAAACTATACAAAAACTCAAGTTCTGAAGAAAAAGAAAAAGATGTTTAGATGGTGATAACTCTGATTTGAAACATTTCAGGTGCCCCTACTGAGATGGAAAAGACATCCACTACTTGCGGCAATATGCATTTTTGCTACTTGGGCAGTTGTATTTCCAATCACATTTTTCCTTCACATGCAGGTTCTCCTATAACTAATTATGCTTATTATGTTCCAATCATGGACAAGTATTTATTAGGTTATAAGCATGTCACCATATACAAATCAGTTAAATATATTTTTTTTTATTGTTGGCAATGTCCAGACTTTTGTGTTGAAGCGGGCTACTATTTTTCCAAGATCACTGATTTTTGTTGTTGTATTCATGAGCTTCTACAGTTTAGGTATTGCATTGTTCAAGGTAAAAAACTCTATAGTTTCTCAGAACAGACATTGTTTTCAACATCAAGCTTTTGGTTTACTATTTGTAGCTCTTATAAAAGGTTTTATTGGATTAAACAGGATATACCTGATGAGGAGGGAGATAAAACATTCGGTATCCAATCTTTTTCAGCACGTTTAGGTCAAAAACGGGTATGTTTTTCTAATATAACATTTTAGCTGAGTTGGTTCTTCCTTTGGTTGTTTCTAACTAATCTTTGCAGGTATTCTGGATTTCTGTTACCCTTTTTGAAATGGCCTTCGGAATTGGCCTCGTGGCTGGACTAACATCTTCTTCTCTTTTGCTTAAAATTGTCACGGTAAACATCTATATTAGCAAGTCTCATTAATATTTCTTTTCCTTCTGCAAAGAAAAATAAATTCTAAACTTCAGTATCATGATACTTTTAACCAAATATTTTATAAAATTAGAATATATTCGTATCCGACAACATCTATTCAACTTCATTCAATCATTAAACTGTGATGCATAATTTCATTTTCAATTCAAAATCTTAAAAATAATGAATTTATGAATTTTTCTCTTACATATTTAATTTTTTCACTTTTACTTATTGCGAGACTTACACTCATTTAAATTAAAAAAAAATATATCTAATCTTAAATGAAGAAGTTTGTTAATAGGAATGGTTTGCTTGTTGATAAACTATTGAAATTCGTAATCTTTATTGGATGTCTTGAAATTTATTTGGTGTAAATGTTTTAGGGTTTGGGACATGTTGTTCTGGCCTCCATTCTCTGGTATCAAGCAAAATTTGTAGATTTGAGTAGTAAAGCTTCCGTCAGATCCTTCTTTATGTTGATCTGGAAGGTAATACTTTAATATTTTCTACCATTTAAGGAGTTAAATATGTATATTATTATTTGAAAGAAATAACCGTCTAATTAATTTTCCCTTGTTTCGAGAAATAAGTTTTCTTTTTAATTTCTATTGCTTTCCAATTTCCAATTGAGATACAAAATCCGGGATAAATTAAGTATTGTTTTTATTTCTGTGGTTATAATTTGATTTTGTGATTGAAGAAAAACCATCATTGTTCAACCTACATCACACAAGGATAATTTTTTTTTTTCACTAATATCATATATTGATGTCTTTTTTTTTTTTTCTTTTTTGCAGTTACTGTACGTAGCATACTTTCTCATGCCTTTAATCAGATAAGGATGTCTGAAGGTTAAAACAATGTTGATAATCACATCCAACGAAATAAACAAGATTTGTTTGCATTTGGAAATGATTGAAACACACTGAATATTATTAGTTCTTGTATTGGTTTAGATTTTTCATTAGTTTTAAGAATACCTAATATGTATTCTAGCAAGACAACGTCATTCTTTTATAATGGTCAGCCATTCATATAAAAATCCAATTTAATTCATCCAAATTGTTAGCATTTAAAAAAAAAAAAAAATACTCGGATCGAATTGGATGGATTATATAATTAAATAGACGAATGCCAATCAATCCTCCACTTTTATTTTAAAATCTAACATTTGTTTTTTTTTTTTTT
>Ga0209700_108451_pt1 | contig 13174 bp, 5 predicted proteins | sample SiratroredBW_FD_187528 | JGI IMG/M metagenome (GOLD analysis project Ga0209700, IMG submission 187528) | Root nodule microbial communities of legume samples collected from California, USA - Siratro red BW (SPAdes) (version 2) | ecosystem: Host-associated > Plants > Roots > Nodule | place: USA... | reverse complement strand
AAAAACTCAAAAAAAAAAAAAAACATAAAGTAAACTGTTCTAAAAAGCAAACAAAAGTCAAAACATATTTTTTTTGAAGTATTTTTTTCTTTGTGCAATTTTTCCCAAATTAAACAGTGTAAGAAGGAGGAAGAGACAAATTTTAGTAGAGTTTTGAGTTTACATAAGTGATTCTTTAAAAAGATTTTAAAATTTATAAAAAAACTTAGATGTAAAACAATGAATTATTAAATGACTCATTTGTTGGTATTTAAGTCTTATTGTATCTTATAAATAAATAAAGAATTCTTGCCATGTCATTTAGTTGTTGATGTAAATTTTTATTGAAAATCTCATTAATAGAAAATAACTTAGATATGATGAAGATTTTAAAGAATATATCTTAGGAATAAGAACATTTACTAAAAGTACATTTAAGTTAAAGAAAAAGTTACATTGAGATTCACATATTAATTAGTTGAGATTACTTGCTTATTGCTGCTAGTTTTTAATATATATTTTAAGTTTCGAATTTTGACGTTGCACCGTGTCCAATTATGGAACTTGCAACTGCAGTTTTCCCTAACCTTTTTTTAGCATACTTTTATAATTTCATTTGATGTTTTATTATTGTCTAATACGGGACATCGAAGACTAACATTACGTTTGATATTGGTGAATAAGTTAAAAATAGAAATCAAAGGAAGAAAGAAATAGAAAGAAATAACTTGTCATTCTTCGTAAGTTAACATTACGTCTTAATTTAGGAAAGGAAACAAGAAATATAGCTTAATAATATATATATATATATATATATATATATATAAATATAAAGAATGATTTAATTTGTTTTTTGTAATCCTCTGATATGAAATTCGTTGTTCTATGACCTTGTTGATACATTGATGAGGTAATTTTATAACTAAAGCAAATATAAAGCATAATAATTTTAAGACTGAGAAATTTAAAGACAAGAATAGTTTTGAAATAATAAAATTATATAAGACTGAAATCAGACTACACCAATATCATTTTTTTTAAATGTTAGACCATTAATAATTTTATGTAAAAATATAAATTTTGTCTGTCCAACTGTTAAACTATAGTTTTATATCATCGTAATTATTCATCTAAAATATTTTATTAAACTTGAATAACAATATAATCAAATAATATATATTTATCATATTTTTATATATATATATATATATATATAAATGAGATATTAAATAATTTTATATTAATAATATAAAATTTTGTAAAAGAAATTATTCAATATAAAAATATTCAACTATGTAATATATAGTAAAAAATACACAAAAGTAATTTGATTTGACTTTGTTGCATTTGTATTTTATTTCAATGAAGCTTGATTGGCTGACTTGTACTTATGGACTTTTAGTTCTATTTTTTTATTTAAAGATATCAATATCTCATTTTATAATTATTATTGTCATTTTTTTTATTGTTATTGGTCGTTATAGATTTATGCAAGTTTGAGAGAATTATTTTCCTTACAAATGATTGTTGTGTGTTAAATCAAATTCCTTTACAAAAGTGGAGAACTCCTAATAGGAAAGTCAAATAAAAATCAATGAAATATTTTATGTAAAGATGATTTTCTTTCTAAACCCTTCTCTCTCTCTCTCTCCCTAAATCCTTCACTCTTTCATGATTCATGTTATTGAGCTGTTAATGTTAGTATGCTCCACATCTGTATATCATAATGTTTCTAACCAATACATTATTTTTTACCAAAGCATCTTTATGACTACAATAAATAAATAAGAACACCTATGATGAGACTTCATATACAATGGAAACTTGAATTTGTTTAATAGATTATATGATAAATATGATCAACGCTAGAAAACTTGACTTGGAAATTTAGGAAGAGTCAAAAGTTTGGAATAATTTTAGGAACCAGAAGTTTCAAATAGAATTTTGGAAATCTAAAATATAATTTAATATATATATATCGAGAAAGTTTTGGGGTAACTATAACCCTTTGTACAAAATTTTTGCCACTTATATATATAAGATATAATATTTTAATTTTTGAAATATAAAGTTTTACTACGTTTTGTCTATTTTTAGAAAGTAAAATTAATATATTAGAATATTTTTTTATAACATTTAACCCAATCAAATTTCTCATGCAGTGCTCATATTTCTCTCATTTGTTTTTGTTCTTTTAAGTTTTTCCACCCTATTTTCGATAAGACATGCTTGTTAATAAAGAACCATTTTTTTTTATATTTATACAAAAATTAAATATCTCTTAAAAAACCTATTTTAAATGAACATCAAAATACATAGATTAACGAAAAATTTCCAACTTAATTTATAAAATATACCTACAGTGCGCATATAATAAAAAGAAACTATTCAAACTTGCTATGAATTTATTATGGCTATATATTATTATAATACCTTAAGTAATATCCTTAACATTATAACTAGCAATTCTGTAAAGAAAAACATTATAACTTGTAAAATTGATCCTTAAATTTTCTGGTAGTATATATTTATTACTTTTCATAGAATAATACTCCATAATAATAATAATAAAATGAAATACATGATAATGATATTAATATCGTTTAAAAAAACTTATATCTATTCCAGGGATATAACTGCCTATCAAATAAATAATTTTTCTGCTTTATTTTCAATTAAATAAGTGGAGAAAGCAGTTTCATTTTTTTTGCCATATAAAATGATAGAAAGTTTTATTCATTAATTTTTAATTCATAAAAAATGTATTTTTATCCTAAACACATTAAAGATTAAAAAAATACATTTTAATTCTATAAAAAGTAAAAACGAATGAAAATAAACTAAATCCAATGCACAACTCATTAAGATTGATCTAAAACATTTTTTATTTATTAACATCTATTTCTTATCATTCTTTTGAATTTGATTTTCATAGAAAGATTTTTATTATGAAATCACCGAACATTTACTTCTCAGTTTTTTCGTTCTTATCCATTTTTCTTCTTTCATCAACTGTGTTACTCTTAGTCAAAATAAAGCTAAAAATGACCATGATTTTTTTCTTTCTTTCTTAATTTACAGCCAAGTTGTTGCAAGTAATCTCACAAAGCAAAAACCTTTGTGGAATTCTTTAAAGTGGGTTTATTTGGAAAAAGGAATTTCGTTGATGTAATTGCGTTAAGTCCAAAAGGATGGAACATCTGAGTAAACTCAAAATGTCACGAGTGATGAATGATCTCCGTATCAACTGTTTGTCATAATCAAATCCTCAGTGACAATCACCTCTGTGAGCTTGATCTTTTAGTTAGTACACGCATTCTCTTTACTTAGACCACGCACAAACAGTGTTCAGTGTTTCAACTGTTTAGTGTTTGGCCTAAAAGACATTCCCCTCATACCAGTCATTCTAGGAATGTGAGCAAAATCTGCTCTTGGGATCTCACCTGCCCAGTAAGGTACACTTCTAAACCCTCCCTACCCTTTTCTTGTTTTCACATTTTGCTTCCTTTCCTGCCAGAGTATGATCTAAGGACCTTGCATCTGTGTATTGATGATCTTGCTTTTTCAGAAGAATATGCCAACAATTGTGCATATGTGGGTTCTGTTTTTTAGGGGAATGAGTTAAAAGCTGGATGCTTTACCGTTATCTTCATTTCCCTTATTTGGGAATCTCATCTCAGTTTTAACTTTTCGTGTTTTGGGCTTTTTTAGTATTTTCGGTTTCTTCATGGTTTCACTCATAAGGTGTGTTCTGGGTCTTTTGCAATGTTCTTTCATTTGTTGGATTGTTGCGAGAAAGCTTTGATTTTTCTTTATAAAAAGTTTATCCTTCCTTCATGCAAGGTTGATTTTTTTTTTTTTTTTTTAAAAAAAAAAGAAAAAAAAAAAAAAAAAGGTAAATTTAAAAAAAAAAAAAAACTAAAATGACAAATAAATTATATTTTTATAGAATTTTTTGAATGTTAACATTTTCAATAACGTAAATGACAGATAATCATACTTTTTTAGAATTGAAATAGCAGTTTAGCCCATATTTATCTAATAAGAGGAGGATAAAAGTAAAGAAAAGTAGTAAATTGAAGGAAATGCATTTTTTTAATGTCAGTTTATTTTATTTTAAGCCATTAAAGTAAACTTGCTTTAATCAGGTTTCTCCGAATAAGTTACTCGTGAAATGTAAAAAAAAGTAAGTATAATTTCCTTTAACTTTACCCCTGAACATGTAGTGAATTAATTAATATATTTTGCAATGCTTTGATAGCAAGAATCTTATTTATTTTTTTAACTAAATTGAAGATCGGTCACTGTCATGGTATTTTGTTTGATGTAATTCATATTGAAGGCTTTAAAAATGGATAACAAGAAGAGGACCACTTATGGCGGTCTCCTCTTCGCAGGAAACTTCTTTTATATTCAGTCCACCGGGATTCTAACCTTTGAAAATCAACGTTAATGTGTGGGAAACTCGCTATAAATACCTCTCATGGAACCCTACTTCATTCACACACTCACCTTCTAATATTAACATACACAAGCAAAGTTAGGGTCTGAGTCAAATTTTTCCTAGCACCAAGAACAGCCCTTGATTTTGCTTCTCTCACGATCATATTCAACTTAGCTAAACAACGTAACTTGGTAGTATAAAATAGACATTCAGAGGCCTCACATGGAGCTAACGATGAACGAGAACCAACCTCAATTACTCTCGAAGATTGCCACCGGCAATGGCCATGGTGAGGACTCCCCTTACTTTGATGGGTGGAAGGCCTATGAAGACGATCCCTTTCATCCCATCAAGAATCCTAACGGGGTTATCCAAATGGGTCTTGCAGAAAATCAGGTATATAATCAAATCAACCTTCTTTTAATTCTCAACACTGAAAATTGTCTTATGCTTCAAACCACCTCTTATTAATTTCTATGCAAAAATAGTACTTTTTTTCGTGTGTTGAGCCTCTACATTTTTTGCAGCTTGCTTCGGACTTGGTTCAGCACTGGTTAGCGAATAATCCAAGGGCTTCCATTTGCACACAAGAAGGAGTCCGTGATTTCAAGGCCATTGCAAACTTTCAGGATTATCATGGTCTGCCGCAGTTCAGAAAAGTGAGCAACGAACAACGACAAACTGAAAACCTTATAATTATTCAAATCAAGCATGCTATATAATATAATATAACACTAAGTTTTTTTGGCCAATTTTAAGATATATAATAACTTTGGATTGAACTAACTCCACAGGCAGTGGCTAAATTCATGGGAAGAACGAGAGGAAATAGAGTAACCTTCGACCCTGAGCGTATTGTTATGAGCAGTGGAGCAACTGGAGCACACGAGGTCACTGCGTTTTGTTTGGCAGACCCCGGCGACGCCTTTTTGGTCCCCACACCTTATTATGCAGGGTAATACTACACATTCAGATCAACTTTTTTCACTACTATTCCAATTACTCATTTTATCTCTTTTTGTTGAAAAAAAATAGTTTCCTCTATCAAGCATGTTATTCTCAAAGTATATTCTTCAAATTCCCAGCGACTTTTTTTTTTTCATTCAATTTCATGAGTTACTTACTTTGGATTTTCCATATATAAATAAAAGTAATTACCTTAAAATCGTTTTTCAGCATATTTATTTAAAAAAAACTATTTGTAATTATAATTGATTACATATAATCAATTATTGAAATAATTGTGAAAACATACTCTCAATTTAATTTCCACAGATACTTTTAATTGACACTTGATAGCCACTTTCAATATATCAATTAAAGCAAAATTGAAATTTGTAAAAAAAAAAAATGATTTTTTTCAATTGACTTTCTTTAACATTCCAGTATAGGTGGAACAAGTAAATGTTTGTAGATTGGATGCTAGGTTAAATGCGATTTAACTAAGTGATGACCAAGACCCAGTCAAAAGCTCAACTAAATCAAAATTAGTTGAGTAGCTTGCTGTCCATTAATCAACCCTCGTAGGTCAATAATAATACACTGATTTAATTATCCACAATCTGTTTCTGATGTTTGTCACCACTCACGGCCAAAGACTAAACATGACTCCCAATCGATAAACAACATTTTTCTAAAAATATAGCACGAATATGACGTGCTATTAAAATTCTATTAAAAATCAACTTCTGTTCTAAGCCGTTTGTTCATGCATAATGCATAACTTCAATAAATATCCAATTAAATTTTCACTTCTTATCCAAATACTTTTTTTGTACTATTTTTCTCTCTTACTCGACGTAATTCAATAGACCCAAAATTCTAAATAAGCTGTGTAATAATTGAATTGGTTTTCCTATTGCAGTTTCGACAGGGATTTGAGGTGGAGAACGGGGGTTCAACTTGTTCCAGTTATATGCGAAAGCTCTAACGATTTCAAGTTGACAAGGAAAGCGTTGGAAGAGGCGTACGAGAAAGCCAAAGAAGAGAACATCAGAATAAAAGGGTTACTAATTACCACTCCGTCGAACCCATTGGGAACTGTCATGGACCGACAAACTCTAAGAACAGTGCTGCGTTTTATCAACGAAAAACACATCCACCTAGTAAGCGACGAAATATACGCGGGTACAGTTTTCTGCTACCCCAGATTCACGAGCATCGCGGAGGTAGTAGAGGAAGACAAAGACATCGAATGTGACCGTGACCTTATCCACATTGTTCATAGTCTTTCCAAGGACATGGGGTTCCCCGGTTTCAGAGTTGGCATCATATACTCCTACAACGACGCAGTGGTGAGTTGCGCTCGCAAAATGTCTAGCTTTGGGCTAGTGTCCACGCAGACGCAATACCTCATGGCATCAATGCTTTCTGATGATGAGTTCGTGAAAGGGTTTCTGGAAGAGAGTGCAAAAAGGCTTGCGCAAAGGTATGGGGTTCTTTGTAGGGGTCTTGGGCAAGTGGGCATAAAGTGCTTGGCGAGCAATGGTGGACTCTTTCTGTGGATGGATTTGCGTGGTCTTTTGAAGAAGGCAACGTTTGAGGCGGAAATGGAACTGTGGAGAGTGATCATTCACCAAGTTAAGATCAATATTTCGCCTGGCTCTTCCTTTCACTGCTCCGAGCCTGGGTGGTTCAGGGTGTGCTATGCCAACATGGATGATAGAGCCGTGGAGATTGCTCTGGCGAGAATGCGCACCTTCGTGCATCAGAACACCGAGGCCAAGAAGAAATCTTGCAGCTATAGAAAGTTGAGTCTGAGCTTCTCATCCAGAAGGTTGGATGAGTTTTTGGTGTCACCTCACTCACCTTTTCCTCAGTCACCTCTTGTTAAAGCCTCCACTTGATGATCCTAAGATTCTTGCTCTAACCAACGACATTACACTGTAATGAATGTCTTGTGTCCTAGGACACACACTGTTTCATGGATATAATAACTCCATGGTCTTCGTCTCTCTTTTTTAACTTGCAAGCATTTGGATTGATGCTGAAGCAAGTTTTATATATTATATAGGGTTTGTTTGTATGGTTTTTACTTTTAGTTTAATTTGGTTTGGAAGATTTATGTACTATGTTATGCAGATTGTAATATCAAGATTAATATTAATAAATGTCTTTTTTTTTTCCCTCATACCTTGAGATATAGTAAGACGATAGTAAGATCTTAACAAATATTTCGTAATTATAACTAAAATTTGTTTATAATTTTATGATATGTTACACGATAAAATTAAATTAAGAAAATTATGCTTATTTAATTTTATAGAAATAATCTAATAAATTAATTGATGAAATGCAAAGCTTATAAAGAAATTAGCAAGTTACCTATGCACTAATAGCACTCAAGATAAAATTTAAGATATATAAAAAGTGAAATATTAGTGTAGAAAGAATAGGTAACATAATAGAAAGATAACTCATAAAAGTTCTCTTCTATAAAAGTGGATATTCAATTTAAAAAAATAAAGAAAAACTACTTTAAAGAAGGTCATATTATATTATGTTAAATGTAGTATGCGTTTGTACAAAGTCAAGGTTAAGTGTACACAATTTTTGTACTACCGCCGCCATAAGTGGACCTCCACAAGAGTTAATTGTATCTCTTCCCTCCCTATCTATCTATCTATAACAATAATAGCCATATACCCAACTCGTGGTATATATAAAAATAGAAACGACATGTTCCAAAAAAAAAAATTAGGTATAAAAAAAAAAACCTACGATAGATACTAATGCTTATGTCTTATTCCTTTTTATGGGTACAATATATGAAAACATTACTTCTTCTTCCTTTCTATTGCTGTGGGAGGCTTTCCAAATATTGGTTAAACAAAACTATTTCTTATTCCTTGCTTCCAAATGATTTGCATAACTCGATCAATTATCAATCGATAATATATATGAGTTAATATTAATGAGTTTTTTTAAATTTAATTTAATTCATTGCTCAAAATGTTGGCAATTGATTAAATTATTGCATTTGGAGATCAATTCTGTTTAATTAAATTATAAGGATTATAAATCAATTAGTTAAACAATGTAAATTAATTAATGTTAAATTCCTTAATAAAAAATAATTCCATCTAACACTGGTTTTATTTTTATGTTTTATCCAGACACACTCGTAGGCTGTTAGTATACTCTTTATTAGTTTAGTAATTTTAAAATCTTGTTTATTTAGAATGAACTTGACATATTAAAAGTTTATAAATAAAAAGAATTCAAAGATAAAAATATTTATAACTAAATCCATTAAGTTAAATAGATGTTAAATATAGATACAGAATGTATTAGTATACGAATATGAAAAAATAATATCAAATGTTAATCTACATATGTTAAAATTCATATCATATAGTAAATAAATGCTTTTATAAAAACTATATACCAAATATGTTATTTCGTTAGTAGAATAGTTATGAAATTTTTTTGGAAAGATAAAGGATAAGTTATGGGCTAACCCACCAGTTCTGCAATTGGTATAGCCCAATTTAATTTGAGAATTTAAAAATCTTGAACATTTGAGCTGAGAAAGTCTGCTAGAACGGATACCTCTGTAATGCAAAGAAGGTGTATATGAAAAAAATGCATTATATATTTGCACAAACTAAATTCTTTTTTATACATTTTATTTTGTCATTTGAGAGTAAAATTCCCATCTTGTTTATATTGATAACTTATGTAGTATATATACGTTTGAGTGAGGGAGGAGGCAAGGATAGACGTTTGAGTGTGATAAAAACTAATACTTATTAAGAAAAATAATCTTTATATGTTTCTATTTTTGCACGTATCACGCTCCAACCTGAAACTTGGCTATTAAAGATATCTGAACTAATTAAAAGTTGGTATTTAATTGAATTTTAAAAAAATCTGAATTATTTAAAAAAACATAATGTTATTTTAGTTTATTTTTAGTATTCAATTGTTTTTATTTATAACCATTTAAATCAAACTTTAACATAAAAAATGAAAAAAAAAATTAAAATAAGTATTCATCTATAACAATAATAAAAAAAATACTTTTTGAAATAATTTTTGAGTGTGTTCACAAGTTCTTACTATTTTATCTTTCAAATTTTATAATTTTTTTAACTTAATTAACTTCACATAATGCAAAACATTTTCTTACACTACAAAAAATTGCCAACAATAAAATTATAAATTTTATTTATTTTTATAACTAAGTTTGTATGAATTTTTTATATCTTGATAATTTTTTATTTTAATAATTATTTAATAATATTTTTTGTTATCATAAGAAAAAAGTGGTGTTTCTCCAAATTACTAATAATTAATTAATTAAATAATTAAAAAAACTGAAATAAACTATTTTTGTTGTGTTTACTTAAATTATAATAATGTAGTTCAATTCATTTAAATTATTATATAATCATCATCAAACCACTCTTAAGGTTGAACTTTTACCATAATTGAGTTTAATTCATAAAATTTTATTTATTTTTATCCAAAATATTGTTTAAGGAAATTGAGTATATTACTTGTTGAAATAATGATATGTTTTCATTCCGTTTACTACTTTAATTATTTTTTGTAATTAAGATTTAAGTTATTATATAATTGGAATTTGAATAAAAGTCCAAAGAGCATCATGTAACTCATAGTTTGTGTGGATGTGGGTGTGGGATTCAATTTTTTTTTTTTTCAGATTATTTACTAGGATTTTTTATATGCCATTTTGCACAATTCATATGTTAAACGGATTTTACTTGGGAATTTGCGGGTTATCCATATGCTGCATCATCAAGTCTAATTCAACTTAAAATTTAATATCTTTTATATTGATTATGTATTATTTAATATATTTAGTAAATTATTCTTGTAAAAATGGATACTAGAAATCTAATATATATTTACAGCTGGCTAGTGAGCCATTTAATCTATGAATTTAATGAGATGAATGCAAATTAAATATATTAAAAATAATTTGAAATGCAAGTTATATAAATAAATTTTTTATAATGTGAGTTTATACAAAAGGATGGGGCATGACACAGTGAACTCTAATTTCTCCTCTCATTTTCTCAAATACCCACTTTTTTCCCCAAATTTGTACAGTCTTCCAACAGTAAAATAAATCAAGAAGAAGCGCAGTAAAAATCCCCGTCTCCAGCACAATTTGTAAATAAATAAACAAAAATAAGCATTCCTTCTTCTTTTTTTTCTGAAGGGGGATGTATGTTGTATTATTGTGATTGGAAAAGTCAGTGATAGTATGATATTGGCTTGTTCATTTTTCCTCACCCCCGACCCCGCTTCCCTTTTCCTGTTGATCCTGAATTTGATTTAATGTGATATGGCAGCCCATTTTTCATGCATAATTATGATTGTTTTTTTAGCTTTTGTGTGACTTTTGATGGTTCCATTAGAAGATAGAGAGGGGTCCATATGAATGCCTCCACCACCCTATATACACTATAGTAGTAGCAGTAATACATATATAATTTGTATATATTGATGTATGGATAATGTAGTTTGATTAGTGAAGAGATATAAAGAAAGAAAGAATTGGGATCACATCTGTATTAAAGAGGCAATGGTGGAGACATTTCATCCATGACTTAATAACTTAACCAACCATGCTTATAAAGAGTGTGTGTGTGGGTTTTTTCCTCACTAATCACTGCTTCAAAATCCAACTGCCAGCCCCACATTCATCTCTCCCTTGCTCCTCCTTAAAGCTAAGTACAATCATTTTCCTTTTCATTTCCTCCCAAAGGTCTATTTTAAAAATCATTTGTATATTACTTTCAAAGCTTTAGCTTGCGATTCATACAAGCAAATATCACTTTCCTCCCTTCCCCATCAACTTGGTGGTTCATTCGCATCAATCACCCTTTCGCTAGCCCTCTTCCTATAACTACATATATATGTTCCATATACGTATTCATACAAACCTCTGAAATGCCATATTAAACAAAATGCCTCCCTACTTTTCTGCTCTAACTAATCAACATCTAAACAAACCCATTTGCATATATTAAGGATGATCTCTATTATTGTAGCAAGTGTTTAAGAAAATTGGAAGTGATTGGCTTTGGCTATACATGTTGCAACATGGAGTCTCAATCCAATGATTATGAAGACAAAGAAATGATATTGGAAGTGAGGAATGTGTGTTGCAAAATCTTGATGACGATATGAAGATTGAGGAGATTACTGAAGTTCAGTGCATGGTTACTTTAAGAGGCAATGTCATTGTGTAATAGCAACATGATCTCACCTCCATAACTAATGGGGCTTTTCGATGGAGGTATCATTGAAACACGATAATAGGCCACTTTAGGCTAAGCCGACACCCTATCTTTCCTCATTCTACTGCTGTGGGTCACCTCTTATCTATGCATATCTTCTTAGGTTTTTCTCTTCTCTCTCTAAAACATGTTTTTCCATATGTCTTTTACATATTTAAATCGATATCAAATTTTGTAGACATGATTTACAAAACTAACTTTCAATCTAAAACATGGATTTTCTAATATTTATAGAAAAAATTAGTCTTTCTCTCTTTTTCTATCTGTTTTTTATTAACTATCTATATATTATAAATTTAATTAATACTTGTAACTAATGAGTCGAAGTTGCTAATCCAATCATAACACTCTTTTAGCACTTTACACATCTCCAATATACTATACTTAAAGAGAATTAGGTTCTTTATCACTTCGGAACAAATAGAGATAAATGAAAGCGAAATATTTTTTGTTTCATTCAAAACGATAAAGAGAAAAAATCTCAATTATGAGCATGTAACACATATAACTACAATAATAATTATTATCATTCAAATAATCCAAATTAGAAAGAGAAGAAAGGAAAAACCCACTTCACCTAGTGCAGTGTGAAAATAAATTGATCTAAACCTCAGTAGTTGATGATTCCAATTTGAGCCTTGTGTGGTATGGATGATGAGCAATGATTAGGGTTTTATATTTCCCTGCTCGTGAAATCTAAAACCTGAGATTTACGAGTCCCATTTAGGCTATTAACTTTAATTGATGTCAATCATGTCACTTATACACGTTTTTCCAACACCATTAATGAAATTATTATTCCTTCTTAATTAAATGAAAAGACAATCAAGTCAAAATAATTAGTGGTTTGGGCTTGCTTAAATCATAAAACAACAACTCATTTTTCAGTCTTTCTCACACTTGTTTCTATACATTATATTGCTTTTGAAGATTCTGTTGGAAGAAATAAATATTTTCAATGTCAATTTCTTTCCGAATATATGAAATTTACGCTATCCCACCTGCCACTATCACCAATACATTTAGTAAATACTATGACATTACATACTATTCAATCAAAAATCAAGACAGCTCTCAGCACTGGAATATTTTACATGTGAACAATATATTATAAATAACATGAGCAGAAGAATCTGCACGAGGACTTAGAGATTTCATTTTAACAGCGTGTAAGCAATCATATTATTTAAAAAATACGATCTTAATTAAGATAATTCTTGTTGCCGCCCAGATGTTTTTAATGTTGGTTTACCTACTTTTCCTCAAAGTTTAACTTTGATTCATATTAATTCGAGGTTTAAACTTTTACCAATGTAAATTTTTACTATTGCGAGCTTGAATTGAAAGGAGGTCGGGTCACTACAGAAATTTAACATGCTCTTTTATTTTTAACTCAAGTATTTATTTTATTGTCCGAGAGACTAATATATCAAAATATTAAAATTTGTTAAAAGATTAACCTATTTTAATATATATA
>Ga0209700_108450_pt1 | contig 13175 bp, 1 predicted proteins | sample SiratroredBW_FD_187528 | JGI IMG/M metagenome (GOLD analysis project Ga0209700, IMG submission 187528) | Root nodule microbial communities of legume samples collected from California, USA - Siratro red BW (SPAdes) (version 2) | ecosystem: Host-associated > Plants > Roots > Nodule | place: USA... | reverse complement strand
AAAAAAAAAACACACACAAGTACGCTCTTTTATTAGTAAAAAATAATAACCAATGTATGCTCCAAAATATTTCAGCAAAACTACATTAAATATGTTTGTGAATAATTCTTTTTAAATTATTAATATACTTGATAACAATTCCGAATTGATCGCAACACGAACGTAACTCTGTGTGTATTATTTGAAAGATATTATCTCATAACACCAGTTGACATTTATATTTTGAATACTCCAAATTTAATCACAAAATTTTGAAATACATATTACTCATTAAATTTACGAATTTTATCGCTTTGAAAAAACTTTCATCATGTTAGAAATTATTAAAAAAATTAAGAATAGTATCATGCTTCTAGTACTTCTATATTAATACTATTTCTTTTGCTCTATATTTTACATTGAGATGAAGAGTTGTCTTTCTTTTTATTTATTTATGTATTATCAAAACAATTACTTATATATAATATAATATTAATTTGTTTAATTTTATATTGGAGTGCTCTAAAATTAATATGCATAATCAATATTAATTAATCTTATCAAAAAATTATTATATAGCTGTAATATTTCCATCAAATTCAATAACATCAAATGATACCCATAATTGAATAATTTCAGCATAATGTCAATATTAGTGTGCTTATAATAAATGCATTAAGTTATACCTAGTGCAATTTAGGAATTATAAGTTCGAGTTTCATTATAATAATAAATGCATTGAACATATAATGATGTGATCTAAATAAAAATAATTTTTTTTTTTATTTTTAGTCTAATAAGAACAAGTAACTTATTTATAATATAATTATGTTTTGTTTGGATGTAAAGTAAAGAAAGAAAATTATTTATATAATCTCTTAGATTAATGTAGTCTCTATATATTTTTCACATCTCAAGTTTTGAGTCATTTATTTTTTATTTACTTATTCTAAAGTGACGCTTTTTAACTTATCTCTTATATATTATCTTGAAGTTAATCAAAGTTTTAGAAATAAAGAATTTTCTCTATTAATATGTTTTATCTTGTGAATTAAGTCATAGTGATGATTTTTTACACTTATTTAACTCATGGAGTTGTATTATACAAAGTTCTTTCTAATTTTTAGCATTCTTGATTCTTATTTTGTTAAACATATCACATATGAAGAGTCACCAGCTTGATTATTTTCTATAATTAAGTAATGCAAGTTACTTTTTTTTTTTAACTTTCATAAAACAGTTCAAGGTTACATAACAAGTATTATTCCTATATTCTAACCAAAAGTTCTTTCTAAATTTTGAGTAGAAAGTCTTACTGGTCCAAACAAACATTTCCTTGACTTCCCATCACATAATATCAACCTATATTAAATACAAGCATCTAACTACACATCAAGTCATAACATCAAATTATATTAAAAAAAAACATTCAATTACATTAGACAAAGACTCATAGCATAATATATACTATGAATAAACACCAAATTATATTATGGATCAAGTCATAATATTAAGCTATAATTAAACATAAACAAAATCAATACATAATTTAAAGATTACCCTATATTATTGTCAATTATAATAAGTTTAGTTATAATCATTCTATATTTAGAATATCAAAATCAATTATTTTCATGATACTTGACTTTTTATTTTAACAAGTTCATTTCTTATTCCTATTGATGAGAAACTTAGCTATTAATATTTTGTTAAATTTATACTTGGTAAGAAACTACATATTGAATGTTCAAATCTTTAACTTAATTTTGTCATCAAACTTGGTTTTTCAGCATGCTTTAGGAATTGATATTTAAACTTTTTCAGATTTTTTTATTATACATTACTCAACTCATATAGATTTTTTTTATTAAATTTGTTCACTAAAGTCATATGATATTCTAAGACAATTTATGGAAAATAAAATACAACCATTCTAATGGTCTTGTCATTTCAAAATTGGAAAAAACTTATTAATATTTTCACATTATCTATAATAAAGATTACTCATAAATGGCTCGCAATCAATAATTGTAATGCAAAATTCCGAAGCTCGGCTATAAATATTAATATTAACATTTTCAGAACACTTTAAGGGTAAATATTTACTAAACTCAAGCATAACACCAAGCTAAACAATACAAATACTGCTAAAATTGTTTAAAAGTCTTTGATCCTCCTTAAAAGTCAAATAACTAGTTATTATAATTGTCCACGTGCTTAATTTATATTCTACTCAAATTTTGAGCTTGATAATTTAGTACCTACTTGTATGTTCAGATTTTATCTTATAATTTGTTATTATGTTGTACATTAAAATAATAAGTTATTATACTACAAGCAATAATACAATTAAAAAAAAATATGGCCATTGTCCCTAATATACATTTATTAGTTACGTCATCTTCAGTTGATGTAACTTAACATATTATTTTTTATTTCAATGTACTGCTTAATTAGAATAATCTAATGTACTGCTTAACATATTAATGTACTTCTTAATTAACTTGGATTCAAAGAGATAAAACAATATCTTAAATAAAAAAAGATACAGGTCCAAAAACCTTCTATTTTTTATAACAACTTCTCACCCTATATAATGAATCATTTATCTTAAAAAAATTGGGTGAGCAAACATTAATGATTTTACATTAAGTATTTAACCTGTCTATTCATACACGAACCATTTAGACATAAAAGTCAACTTTTTGAGAAAAATTAACTCAATAAAAACCAAATCCATCTAAGAAGTTGACATGTTGCTGGAGCTGTCGGAAGAAGCAAGATAAAATGTTGTGTGACCTATGACTATTCCACATATACATTCAATGAGAATTTTGATGGATGATAAAGATGTGAGAAAGATGGAAGAGAATGACGAAAGAAAAAAGGACCCTCCAGGCTCTTATTATTTTTTATTATCACATGATTCACATCAAATATCATAAAATTTTTAGTCTCTAAAACATAGTTTGTTTATTTTCTATGGTACGAAAATATGTTAAATTTAACATTGGTAAAATTAATTCTTAAAATTGTATGAAACAAGGATAAAACCAAGAATATAAAATATGAATTGAAGAGAATGCATGAGAGTAGGACCATGGCTCTTTAACTATATTTCTAACATTTTCTTTTCTTCGTCTTGTACATATTGCAGCCATTGGTTTCTCTTTTACTGCTTTCACAACCGTAGCAAGAAAAGAGAAGGTTGAAGACAAATGGTTAGTTCTCTCTCCATGTCAAACGGATCAACGTTTTGACTTGTTTCATTGAAAATGGGTCACACAAATCCAATCAATTGACTTAAACAATTACTACCTCTTTTTTTCCTTAATTATTGTAATTAATTTTATCACCTACTGTAATGTAACTATCCTCACTAAACTATTTACATTAATTAGTATTGGCGTGGAGCTTGATTAAGTTAGTATTTTAGTCATTTTACGTCCGTGATGGGTGCAGGTAAAAAATATGGGGTGCAGGAAGTTTTTACCCTCAATTTTTTTTGCTAAATCAGTATCCATGGACTTAGAAGACCCAACATATGAACGAGTTAAGCCCGTCAAATTTTGGTCTCAACAGAAAAAAGAAAAAAACCTTTGAAGATGTTTAAATGATTTTGGAGTTGTTGGAACATTAAATTAAAGAAACAGACAGAAGAATTTTGAATGATGGTCTTAAAAGGCATGTGAACTTTATCTTGACAAGTGATTAATGAACAAAAACAAGTTGTGGAAGCATGTGAAATGGAACTCTTAGTCAAGATCATAATTTTTGGTGCAGGGAGTAACATAGCACCATTTATGTTCATTCATGTTCTTAGGATAACTAACATGGCTTGCGGAGAAACGTGTGGGACCTAATCTTAGGTACTTTATTCCATTTTGATTCCAAATGACAGTGCCAAAACCTTAGCTTTTGGTTTTTGTTTAGACAATGATGTCAATTCTAATCACTCTAATAATCTTCACACAGATTCTTTTGGTTACCCTTCAACCCCTGTGGTTATGATGGAAACTCAATAATCAGATTTCACCTGCATTCATTTTCATGCATTTTCCTTTTTGTTTTTCACATTTTTCCATTTGCTAAAACAAATACTACAAAAGTGTATGAGGTATATCGTCCCTACAGATCCCATTGCATAAGAAAACATCCCTTTTGGATTTTTCGATTGTTCTTTGTTCATAGTTTAGAACCCACACGATGGGGACACGTGGCAATATCTAAGGAACACTCACACACCACAAAATACCAATTCAAATTCCTCACATGCCAAGCCATGGATCCGGTACCAACAATACGACAATTATGTATACACATTATTGAATGAGTTAAAAATTTTGCATTTATAAGTAATGGTATTTCTCCTTCTTGATTAGTTATGAACAGATTTTTAATCAAGCAAATATGTCATCAAATCACTTGGCAGTTTCTAACAATTAAATGATCGTGTTAGTGCAATTCTATTTAAACAACCAAAATTTAGTTTAGTGGAGATAGATTTGAATGAATAGTTGTATGATGTTTTGAGGAGAAACGTCATCACCAAATGTAGAAAAAAAAAAAGAAAAGTATATTTATTTAGTCAAGTTTTTAATACGTCAACTTATAATAATTAATCTGGGTTAATTTTTTCCAATCCCAAACAGTAAGATGCAAACTTTTTCGCAACAGAGGAAAGGACAACAAGGAAAACACAAGCTTAGATAATATGAAAGAAGGAAAGAAAGAAAAAGGAATAATGCTAATAAGTGGAAAAAACGAAGAGATAAATAAGACTTTTTTTTGCAAAAAGAGAGAAAGCCGTAATAAGTAGAATGAGACATTTTTCAAAAGAAATTAAATAATTACTATTTTTTTGTTGATTTAGATGATAATTGTAAATAAAGAAGCAAGTGGATTATTAAAGTGCAATTAAAAATAAAAATGAATAATAATAATAATGTAATGAGTTGAATATTAACTTTAGTTAAATGGGTGACCATCGTGCATGTTAACTAACCACCGCCTGGGATTCCAAAGATCTATAAAACATGATATGATTGGAGACGGAATTGACGACCCACCTAAAGACTTTAATAGAAAAGGGTTTTCTCTAAGTGACCCATTTTTCTTATTTTTTATTTTTTACTTTTTTTCTGCCTACAAAAATTATATGAGTTAGTGGACCCCACACGGTTTAAACAAAGTTGGCACCCATGATTCTCTAGGATTCTTCCGACATGTGTTACCCGTCAAGACCCCACTCATGCTAAACTTAACCACTTCCCCTTTTATGGATCATTCATCTCTTCAAACTTCATCCAAAGCAATCTTCCATATTCATCCACCTTCAACCTCATGCAATTTTTCCTTTATTTTTTTATATTATTGTCACTTCAATGTTCATAGAGAATATTTTCATTGAGATTTGGGAATTGATTAAGAACGGGGTATGGTTTAGGTGTATGAATGTATGAGTATGAGAGTTAAAAGTGGAGGAGTCAAAAGGTCTAGAATGTGGGTTTATCCAACCACACTTTTCATACTATAACTGCCCCAAAAGAAATTCGTTAATTCTTTTGTGTTTTCTCTTGTAATTAACTTTTGGGATCACTTTGATGTGTAGAGCGCCAAAGAACTCTTCAACTGCTAAACATTCCTTGTTAAGGATCGTCTTTTTCTTTCTTTTGTTACCATCACAGGTTATTAAAGCGATTCTCTTTGTATCCTTAACCTAAGCATGTATGAAAATCTGTCCTTCATCTCAAGACAATACCAAACTTTCTCTATTCTAAATAAATTCAAAATACCTAAAATAATCATTGTTAGAAATTAATAACATCATTTATTCTAATTATATTATCTACTATAAGTTCACTTTTGAGTTTCTTTTATGTTCTGTTTTTATCTTAGTGTGCCCGTGTTTTGATATGTTAATAGAGACAATTTTGATCATGTAATAATAATAAATTGGATGTGTTATAAGAGAGAATGAAGTTCAATATATATGTTATTGATATTCGTTAGAATGTTACCATGTATTAGAGACAAATCTATGAAATAAAAAAAAACATATATAATTACATTAATTTTATATTAACAATGTTTCTTTTATGAAAACACATGGTATTACTTATCATAGCTTTTTGACCTCGTCTACATTAATTTTATGATAGGTTATGCTTATTTCTTGAAAACAAGTCATGTTGTCTGTTTTACACTTCTATTTTATAATTTTTTACCAGGACTACATTAATTCATTTTAACAAATTTACCATCACGTCCATTTCAAAAATTAACACACATTTCTAGTTATTACCATGATAGTTTGATCAATTGAAAGTTTTATTATAATTCGTATAAGAATGAGTGCGGTAGTAAAAAGTGCCCATTAGTGAAATATTTAGAGATTTTTTAATAAACTCTTTCTTGTTTAAATTCATTAAATAGTTTTTAGATAGATAAACTTGGTGGTTAATACGTTAATTATTGTTAGCAAAAAAATTCTAACTTACCATTTGTCCCTCTCCCCTCTCGTTCTTACTAGGAACTTAGCAAGTTAATTTTATATCCCTAAAGTCATCAATTCATTAATTAGTGTTTTAGTACTAGTTAGTATTCGCCTTATTTAAATGTAGTAGAATAATTTAAAGTTCCACCAAACTCTCAATATAAAGAAATACAAGTGACCCTTGGAGTGTGGAAGAATGTGGATGACAAGTAATCCAATAATAAATCCACAAAAAACTCTCAAAAGTATCTTAAATTCATTTAAGGATATAAAACCAAATACTAAGGTAATATTTGTCCAAAGTCAAAATTTGTCATGTGTATTTTGATGTAGGATCTCAACCTAACAATCATAATTAATTTGTAAAATTGATATATTATTTTATTTTATTCTTGTAAATTTTAAAAATGTTTTTTTGATCCTAAATGAACACTTAATATCAAAAGGCATCTAAAGTTCACATAAACGATAATTTTGTATTCAAAAAATGTTTGACACTATCACGTTAGTACTTTAAAGCATAATAATTATTTAAAATTTCTGAATATAAAAAAATTACCTTATTTTATTATTTTATGAAAAGTGAATGTGACAGGCTTAAGTAAAAACTACATTTATTTTACTCTTTAATATGTTATTTTTAAATTTAGTTATCGAGTTTAATTATTTATTATTATTTTAATTTCTACAATATTTTCAATTTTTAGTCTTACATTGCACCTAAATTAATAATAAATATATTATCATCTTTCCCATTTAATTTCTTATTACCTTTTTTTGAATTTTCTACAATATTGAATTTGAAGTACCTTTTTATATTATTGTTATTTTAATTTTTTAAATGACTATATCTTCTTCAACTGAAGTTAAAATTAAAAAATATTATAATAAATCTTAAACTTATATCTTACGTAGATAAATAATAGTTTATACGATGCATATTTGATTACATAAATATTAAATTAATTTATGAATAATTAAATATAATAATAGTTATTAACTAAATTCAAGATATCACTATTATAATATTTTAAACATTTTTTTATCTGAATCAAATTATTAACTTATATGTTATTATTATGTATAAAACTTTTAGATTTTTTTTTTAAATTTGATCGTGCGAGTATTTAAATTTTAAATGATGAATGAATAATATAAAAATCAAGACAATTAATAAAATATGTGAAATAATTTGCTAATAATTTATATTTAATATAAAATTTAAAAAATAAATTTTATTTTTAAACTATCACATTTAATAATTGATGTACGCAACATTAAATGTAATGTAAACAAGACACTATATCATATAAGTATACAAGTAAGTATACACATTAACTCTAATGTATATTTCTTAAATTTGACGTCAGAACTAAATATAATTCTTTTGTCAGATCCAAAAATTCTGTAATAATGGTACTGTTTTCAAAGAGTAGAATAACATCATTATACATTTTAAGATGATTTTGGTGGTTGTAATGTATATTTTTTTTTCTCCTTGTCAAAAGGCAAAATAACTAACAGGTGGAGTAAATATCACTCCTAAGACATTGATGCCTAAACAAATAATAAATCACTTGACTCTCACGTGTTCCTGTCTTTGCAATGAATTTCTTATTCATGCTTCAACAACATGGACGATACCATATTTGGTCGGCAAAGTACTATCTCAAATTGCAACCTTAATGGGGAGACTCTCATTCACATTTTTCTTTTTCCATTTCCATATTTCACAACATATTACAATACTTTGTAGGCTTGCAAAGGTTCAAACTCATTCATTCTCAACCCTCCCACTACAACTCTGCACTCCAAATTGCCAACCAGATCATAGCCTTTCTATATGCTCACTGAAGAGGGCACCATAAATTACAGATAATGTGGACCCAATGCTTGTGAAAATATATCATTATATAATTCACAAATTAAAATATGCACAACTTAATTAAAGGTGTTGGGTGATGGAGTATGATGTTTTTTTTCCAAATTTATTAACTAGATTAGGTTTAAAGATTATATGGATTATGGGTTGCCTTTTCGTTATTTGATTGATTAAGAACCATAATTGCTTGTATCATGCCTAAATAAGAAATTATGGCTTCATAACATGCCTAAGAAATACAATTATACCTTCTCAAAAACTATCACTATAATAATATATACACCTTTTAGAGCAACCGGTATGCTAACTACTAACTAACATTGAATTCTTATATAGTTATTTATGAAATATGAAACACTGTGGACATGAAATTATACTGAATACAAGTAGGAGCATGGCCTCTTTGCACGCTTGCTAATGGTGTATGATAACATGTGCCACACCCTAATTGATCAAGGCCATAAATTAATTATAGAAGAGCAGTAGTGGACAGCACAAAGGCCAAAAGCTCCTCAAATTATTTAATAAACTTCAAGTGGACAACATGTCAAAGACACCTCTTTGTACCATATTCTAAAGATTGTGTTCAATAATTCAATTAGGAAAACATAAGAGGAGAAATCAACTCACTATTCACTAATGAACATCCTAAGAAAAGTCTTGAAAACATAAGCAGGGTTTCAAGGTCCTTCTTGTCTGGCATCTTCCCTACCCAGCAAGCTTATTCACCAATTAAGGTGTCCTTGCACCAATGCTTAAATGTGCCGCTTCCTAGGGCATTCATTCACACACTTGAGCATGCACATAACCTTTTTTTTTTTTTTTATATAGGTAAATTGGTTCTGACAGAATTAAAATAAACTATTTTCAATTTCTCATTCAACGTTTATTAACTACACTAACTTCTTTTTCCCCTTTTCATGTAAGTGTTTTTGGGGTAGCAAGCAGGGTAATTTTGTGAGGTTAAAAACCAAGATGGGACATAAAGATGCGGCGCCCATTTTATTCCCTTTGGATTTGGGCTTTTTATCATCAATTGGATTTCCTCTTCACTTTCTTCGAAGTGAAAATATATATATACACATAAATAATTAGTAGGTGACCAATATGATAACTCATCAACGAATTAACTAATTTACCCTCATCATTTGTTTAACAGCCATCGGTTGTTGTCTTGTAGGTTGAAAAGTACACGTGTCTTGTAATAGAGAGGATTTGTTATGTCATAATAAGAGGTAGGATACCCTTTCAGCTTGAACAAAAATGTCACTAATGTTCCTACAAATTGTAGGGTTAGGGTCTTGATTAAGTCAAATGGAAGCCCCTTTCTTTCCTTAGGGTAGGACTTTGTTGTTTGAAAGGGGTCCATCACCTTTCTTGGGACAAATATTGGTGGGAAAGTTTGGTTACCAGCTCCTTTTTCTGACCAATGAAACTAATAATATTCCTTGGCACAGTAATTGATATTACAAGCCCAGGGAAGCAGACAAAGATAGAAGAGAGCAGTGTCTCTTAATTAGGCTTTTGTATGTAACTGTTAGCTAGCTTAGCTTATTTTGTATATGGTATTTCTTTGGACCAACTGTTTCTATTCTTTTTATATGTTTATTTAACTTAGAAAAAAAAAAGGTTCTTAGGGTAATAGTATGCTAAGCACGTGTAGATACTTAAGAAGTCAAAGATGAGTGTGTATTGAGATGTTTCATAAATACATATTTTCTTTCATCTACTGGGTTTGTCAAAAAGGGCATGCTGAAAAATTAAGTTACTTTCCTTTTTTGTAAAGATCGTTTCTGAATGAGTCGCATGATGCATACCAAAATGCAAGTCAAGAAAAGAGCTATTGATAACAAGCACGCTTAGCGATTTTAATTATAAACGATTACCATTCAAGAAATGTAACGCACGGGTAACGTTTAATAGGAAACAAGTAAGAGAATTTCAGCCTCATATATTCTTTGATCTTCCTCTCCTCTCTTTTGTTTTTTCTATAACAAAAGCCAACGTTAAAAAGGTATAGATCAGAAACAAAAATTGATACAATTATTTTGGTCTGCTTAAGAAAACGGGGATTCTAACCCACATTTTTTCCAATTCATCAAGATAGTTTGTCATTTTAGGATTTGTGTGTTTTCAAAGAGAATCGATATGTTCTTTTAAGATCGGTTTACGGTCTCGGGAAGTGGATCTTGCAGACACTCTCACGATCAAGTCAGTAAAAGACTAAGACACTCTGACCAAGTAATAATATATCAGTAGGATTAAAGTAATAATATCTTATATTACTTGGGCTGAGGACTCATAAACAATATCTTATATTACTTGGACTGAAGACTCATAAATAATATCTTATATTACTTGGACTGATGGCTCATACTACTACAATTGTTTTCTATACTTTGTTTAGGGTGTCCAGATTGATGATTGTCATATGTCTCTCTTGTCAGTGGTTACATGGCCCAAAAGAATTAAAGGCTTTTGACCAATCTGCCCTAGTTTATGCCGATGAATTCTCGGTTGGCTTACGTGGCAATAATATAGACGAACATTTGTTGATCAGCCCAAGTTAAGAAACAATTATATATTGGATGAGTTAGCTGGTCGGCCCTATAGTACAATATCACTTTTAGGTGAATTTTTTTTTAAGACAATGATTATTTGATATTCATAATATATAAAATAGGTGTTAAATATATTTAGAAATATTAAATGAAAGTAGAAATATGAGTAATATTTTGAGAGTGATTTAGTATAACATGGTGCTTATACTTATTTAAGCTATATGGTTAAGTAATGAGACCATCTAATATACAATCTTATTTCAATTTTTTATGTTGTAATAATTTAGTTTTATAGAATCGTTTCATCTTCATGAGTTATAGACAATATTCATTATGATAAGAGAAGATGCAAAACACGAAAACATTTCCTTAAACCAAAATAAAAATGTAATTCAAATATATTAGATTATTTTACAACAACAACTTTATATTGTATTATGCTCAAAATAGTATTTTGAGTACAAGGAATGCAAGTTTAAAATTAAAAGGTACTCCAAGATGTAAGAAGTTCAGTATATTAAATATTGTGTAAGCTAAAAGACTATAAACTATTATTATAAATTCGATACATAATAGAAGATTAACATATTACACATAATGGTGTTATTTAAGATATATATATATATATAGAATCAACTAATAATTTTATGTGAAATATCTAAATCAAAAATTTGTGTTGGTATTAGATTATAGAAATATCCTACTAAAGAATATTATTTCTTTATAGAACATTTATTTTGTGAATTGTTTTTCTTTATAAGGAATTCTTATCGTGTATCCTCTTATAAGAGTGTTATCGTAATTAAAAAATTATTTTATTGTTGCTATAAGTAGAAATTGAAAAATTCTTGAAAAAATCAAAAGTAATTTCTTGAAAAAGAATATTTGCTGTAAGAGGAGATAAAAATAATAACTAGAATTAATATTTTATATTACTGGTAAGTCAAATGTAATAATGAAAATACTTGTAATCTTTTATTGATTAACAAAATCCTTATTAACAAAATCCTTATAAGTTTGTAAACGAATACTGAATTAATAGAATGTTAGAATAAACTAACATAAATATTAAATGATTTCATTATTTTGCTTATTATATTTGTATCATCTTTTTACTTTTATTTATAAATCCTTTCTAAACTCTTTTTAAGTATCAGACTATCACAATATAACGTTATTTATTATTTACGATAGTTTTTGAGTTATGTTAAATCTAAACTTTTTTATAGTCCCTCTTTAACTCATCAAACAATTTATAATGACAAAATCATAATAAAATATCCAAGTTTTGATATATTAAATATAATAATTAACCTACACTATTATTTTAAAAATTTGAAATTAAAACATTAATATATTATAATAATAATAATCATAATAATAATAATAAATAAAAAGGTTTCAAGTCACTCTTATTTCTTATCTCTAATTTTAAGGATTTGTTCCGAAATTCAAAATAATAATATCTCAAATACAATCGTTAACCATGATAACATTAGTAAAAATAACCTTTAATTTCTAAGCAAGGACAAATCAATCAGGGGGCTGTAAACGCATAGAAGTTACAAGAATGTTTGAACTTTAGACGCTATCTTACTGTATTGTCTTAACTAATATACCTGATTGAATAAATAAATGTTTCATTTTATGAATGAGATCCCCTTATCATGCCCATCAACAGGATCTAAAATGTAATATTTTCTACCTATTTTGCTTTAATTATGAAAAAAATGAATTTATCATCGAATTCTTACATTGATAATTTAATTTTTTTTCTTTTTTCACAATTGAAAAAAGGGGAAGATAATATCTCTCTCGTTCATATTTTTTTAAGGGTAGGTTGAAAAGTCAATAAAATAATCAATCAATTTTGGGTTATTTTTTTAATATTAAGTGAGGATTAATCTAGTTCAAGACAGAAAACGCTTTATTGAATAGAAAAATCAACGTAGTGGGTTTAACGTGGAATTAATTATTTTGTTTAAACTACCAAACAAAAATTCTCTCGAAGTTCCAAGTGTAAGTTAGAAGAAACGTACCTAATTGGAAACTTATATGATTGTTTAATGCTATTATACGATTTAACTTTGAAATCGTTGATAAACTTCAATTTAACTCTAGTGACTAGTCAGTTCAGGCAACTGCTAGTATATTATGGACATATATAAAAAAATTGTCAATATTTTTGGCAAAAAATATTTCTCACTCAGCTTCTGAAATAGTCAAGAAAGACAAAAAAAAAAAAAAAACTGTAATT
>Ga0209700_108449_pt1 | contig 13177 bp, 10 predicted proteins | sample SiratroredBW_FD_187528 | JGI IMG/M metagenome (GOLD analysis project Ga0209700, IMG submission 187528) | Root nodule microbial communities of legume samples collected from California, USA - Siratro red BW (SPAdes) (version 2) | ecosystem: Host-associated > Plants > Roots > Nodule | place: USA... | reverse complement strand
TAAGTTTGATTTTGAAAAGAAAAATTAAATTAAATTAATATTTAGTAATAAAATATATTTAGCAAAATTAAGTTTAAGTTTGATATTTGAATTTAGTTACTAATATAAAAATAATTTAAAATAAAATTAAGATTTAGCAATAAATTTAGAATGAAAAATTTGAAAATATTATATAATTTTTTAAATAAATTTATTGTTAGTTTTTAAATTATATTTATTACTAACTAAATCTATTTCATATATTAATAACTAAATTCATAGCATGTAACTTTTCTTCTCAGTAATCACTCTGCTATTCAAATTAAATTAAATATTTTACATTTATTTTAGTTACACATTAGAAATAGATCACGTGTGTCAAACAAAACAGACTAAAAATTGTACAGTATTCTCACTATATTAATTAACTCATTAATTGAAATATTATATGTACAATTTTATCTAGTAAATTAAGATCGTGTCATCTTTTTACGATTTCATTTAATTTTATATTAATGGTATCTCTTATGTACGATTTCAAAAAAGAATTACACCAGTTTAGGAAATTTGCCCATTTTTAAGCATACATGTGAAATTAAGTTTGATTACATATTTTATTGCTCTATCTATTATCATTTTATCAAATTATCTTTTTATTTTTTTTTCATATTTTAACATTAATATTTTCAATTTTCAAAAATTTTATGACTCCATTAAAATTTTAATAAAGTTAGAAAATGCCATAAAAATAACTAAAACAACGTATTTTTCATATTTTGTATAAAATATAATTATTTAATCCTATTTTATTTTTAAATTTTTTTATAACACCTCATTACTCACTTACATGCTAGAAATTGTTGTAATTTGTAAAAAAAATATATGAGAATTGACAGCATATTACATGATTAAAGCATTTAGTATGTGAAATATCACTGAAAAGATATATGTGATATTTTCAAAACATGGCCGCATAAGGCATATGTGATTATACAATCGCAAAACATCATCGATAAGGTGTATGTGATATTCTTAAAACATGGCCGCATAAGGCACATGTGATTATACAGTCGCAAAACATCATCGATAAGGTGTATGTGATATTCTTAAAACATGGCCGCATAAGGCACATGTGATTATACAGTCGCAAAACATTATCGATAAGGTGTATGTGATATACTTAAAACATGGGCGCATAAGGTGGATGTGATTATACAGTCATAAAACATCACCGAAAAGGTACATGTAATATTCTCATGGCCGCATAAGGCACATGTGATTATACGGTCGCAAAACATCACTGAAAAGCTGCATGTGATATTCTGAAAACATAATCACATAAGACGCATGTGATTATATGGTTGCAAAACATCACCAAAAAGGTGCATGTGATATTCTCAACACATGGCCACATAAAACCCGTGTAACTATATGATTGTAAAGCATTACCAAAATTGTGCATGTCATTATACATTCATTGCAAAGATGTATGTGACATTTGAAAGGCATAGCCAAAAGGCTCAGCAATACGAACCCGAAAGTCTTAACGACATAGAAGTCACAATGGCTAAACGATACAGATACCGAAAGGTTTAATGATACAGAAGCCACAAAGGCTTAATGATACGGAAGCTGTAAAGGCTTAATGATAAGGAAGTCGCAAAGGCTTAACAATACAAACATTGAAAGGCTTAATAAAGATTTCAAAGTTACAAGACTCTATTAAAATTTAAGAGCCTCGATGAGCCTTTTCGTCTATTTGGCTCAAGCTTGAGGGCCTTGTGATCCGTATGGGCCACAAGATATATTTTAGACCCAAAATGAAATTTTGGAGGTACGAAAGATAATTCACTTGTGACTGAAAATTACACCTATAAGGAAAGATCCTATCAGAGGGCCAATTTAAATGTTAAAATCTACTACCCTGACAAACTGCTATTCTCAATAATGATATTTCACTATGGGGGCCAATTTAAATTGTCCTAACAAACTGTTATTCTCAATAATGATATCACTATAGACATTTATTTTAGTTGGTTGAGATTTAGGGTTGGATCATTAATAATAACTAAAATTTAACACCAAAATATCACCTCATATAATAAGTATAAATATGAGATACTGAAACAAGAAACATCTCCTAGTTGAAGTAGTCAAGAAAGATAAAAAAACCTCAACTAGAAGAAGAACTAAAATCAATAAAACAATTATTAACAAATTAAATCTAAAGGTCACTATATTTGCTCTAACTATTATCATTTTATCAAATTATCTTTTTATTTTTTTTCATATTTTAACATTAATATTTTCAATTTTCAAAAATTTTATGACTCCACTAAAATTTTAATAAAGTTAGAAGATGCCATAAAAATAACTAAAACAATATATTTTTCATATTTTGTATAAAATATAATTATTTAATCCTATTTTATTTTTAAATTTTTTATAACACCTCATTACTCACTTACATGTTAGAAATTGTTGTAATTTGTAAAAAAAAATATGAGAATTGACTGCATATTACATGATCAAGATGGTGCATGTAGTACGCGAAATATCACCGAAAAAATATATATGATATTTTCAAAACATGGCCACATAAGGCACATGTGATTATACAGTCGCAAAACATCATCGATAAGGTGTATGTGATATTCTTAAAACATGGCCGCACAAGGCACATGTGATTACTGTCGCAAAACATCATCGATAAGGTTTATGATATACTTAAAACATGGCCGCATAAGGTGCATGTGATTATACGGTCACAAAACATCACCGAAAAGGTACATATGATATTCTCATGGCCGCATAAGGCGCATGTGATTATACGGTCGCAAAACATCACCGAAAAGGTGTATGTGATATTCTGAAAACATGACCACATAAGACGCATGTGATTATATGGTTGCAAAACATCACCAAAAATGTGCATGTGATATTCTCAACACATGGTCGCATAAAACGCGTGTAACTATATGATTGTAAAGCATCACCAAAATTGTGCATGTCATTATACATTCATTGCAAAGATGTATGTGACATTTGAAAGGAATAGCCAAAAGGTGTAATGATACAGAAGCCACAAAGGCTTAACGATACAGAAGCTGTAAAGGCTTAATGATACAGAGGTCGCAAAGGCTTAACGATACAGACACTGAAAGACTTAATAAGGATTTTAAAGTTACAAGACTCTATTAAAATTTAAGAGCCTCGATGAGTCTTTTCTTCTATTTGGCTCAAGCTTGAGGGCCTTGTGATCCCTATGGATTTTAGGCACAAAATGAAATTTTAAAGGTATGAAAGATAATGCACTTGTGACTGAAAATTACACCCATAATGAAAGATCCTATCTACTGCCCTGACAAACTGCTATTGTCAATAATGATATTTCATTATGGGGGCCAATTTAAATTGCCCTGCCAAACTGCTATTCTCAATAATGATATTTCATTATGGGGGCTAATTTAAATTGCCCTGACAAACTGCTATTCTCAATAATGATATTTCACTAGGAGGTCAATTTAAATTGCCCTGACAAACTGCTATTCTCAATAATGATATCACTATGAACAATTATTTTAGTTGGTTGAGATTTAGGTTAGATCATTAATAATAACTAAAATTTAACACCAAAATATCACCTTATATAATAAATATAACTATGAGATACTGAAACAAGAAACATCTCCTAATTGAAGTACCTCAACTAGAAGAAGAACTAAAATCAATAAAACAATTATTAACAAAATAAATCTAAAGCTCACCATATTTGCATGATAAAAAACAAATTTCATCCTAATAACTCTGTCTCTTTTCTTTTAACTAAGGCTAAGGTTCTTTGACTGGAGACCAGGATAAGAATACCATAAACTGCAAAGTTTCATCCTCCTGAAGATTCAAACCAGAGAAACAAATTCGTCAGAAAAATTTCACGATAATTATTAGCCTCTACGCAACTAAGGCACGAGAAAACATAAGAGAAAAAAAAATGAATATTAGGTTACATTTATTTATAAACTAAAGAGAAAATGAAACTTAGGATGGTAAAAATCGAATTAAATAAGAAAATTAAAATTTTTAACGCCAATTTTTATTTTAAATTCTATATATCTTTATTTTTTTCTTCATCAAACAGTTTGTTTGAGTTTTAAATTTTATCGAATTGTTTGCTACATTTAAATATATTATATGTTTAGAGTTTAAGCGTACATATATCTCTTATTTAAAAATTTGATTGGAAATTTTTATTAAAGATTTTTTTAACGGTAAAATTATATATTTATTTATTTATAAATATGAGAGAAAAATTAAAGTTATAAATATAACAATAAGAATACTTTTTATTAAAAAATGTAATATTTAATAAGTTCACAATAACAAAAATTTGTGAACATTCTGTGGAATCAAAATTGATTTTTATATTTGATTCTAATAAATTTTTAATTAAAAAAATGGAAAACCTTAGAACTAGGAGGTGCGCTACGCCTGAAGAGCAAAATGAGTTTGGAGCAGATCGTAGGGAGCCCACAAGGAGTCCAAAGGGCAAGGCCTGTTGGCGTCGAGCCTGGCCCAAGGCTTCCCCTTCCCACTCCAATGCAGCAGGCTCACGGGCCCAGGATGCAGTTCCCGACAAAGCCCACGAAAATTATCCCCGCCGAGCCCGTGCTGATTCCACCGAGGATCCACCGCCGCAATCCTCCCGGCGAAAACCAGCAGAAACGGCGGAAGCGACCCGAGCTCGTAGATCCGCATCCTCTTCTGCAGCTCCATCCACTCTTCAATCGCCGTCGTGTAGTCCCCAGCGCGCCACCGCTGTAGGTCTATCACCATGACGCCGGTGTTGAAGTAGCAGGGCCGCGTCCGGTTCGAGAACGACAGCGAGAGCGAGGGGTTGGCCCAGAACGAGGGCGTGAAGTAGGCGGAGAAGTCGGCGGAGCAGTACTCCGGCGCGGCCAGGACCTCCGTGTCGCCGAGCGGCGTGGCGGCGAGTTTGGCGATGTCGTCAACAAGGATTAAGTCGGAGTCAAGATAGACGACTCTGACGACGCAGCGAGGGAGGAGGTTTGCAAGGTAGCTTCGCGCGTAGTTGAGAGGAGTGTCCAGCGCGGAGCGTATGGAGGTGGAGATGAGGCGCGAAACGGCGGCGTCGTCGAAGGGGTAGATTCGGAAATTCAAGTAAGGGAAGGAAGTGGTTAGTGTTTGGTTAAGGGTTGCGAAGGAGGAAGGTTGGGAAGCTGCGGAGACGAAGTGGAAGATTACGTTTTCCGGGCACGAGGTGTGTTGGAGCACGGAGAGGATTGCTGCCATGGAGCCTCGGAGGTAGGCCACGTCCAGGGTCATTGCCACGTGGACTGCATTCATGGGGCACGTGTGGTTCCGGTGGTGCTGCAGGGTCTGGCATGTGGGGGAGTTGTAGAACTTTGGAGCTTCTTTAAAGCGTTGTTGGGTGGTGGTGGTGGTGGTGGAGACCACGGTGGTGTATTGGAATGTGAAGAAGAAGAAGAAGAAGAAGAAGAAGAGGAAGAAGAAGGAAAATGTGGAGCTTGGTGCCATTGGTGGCATGCGTCAACAACGTGAGATTGGATTTGAACAAGATAGAAAGGATACGCGTAAGATGATATATAAAACGTTTGAACAAACATGAAAACTAGAAAGTGACAGAGAAGGTTGTGGGACGTCTTATGTGTACAATGTTTCATTTTCTCTTTCATCTTCTTTTCCACTATTATGATCATTATTCTTTCCTTTTTTTTCATATTAATTGGTATATAAATTCAAGCTTTATTTAGACTCTTGTCTTTATTTTTATTTATTTTTTCCTCTTTCTAAGTAATTTCGCGGACAAAACTATATTGACATCTGTAAAGCCAAAGTTAGATTTGTTGAAATGCTTCTGTTTTGTTTAAACATATAGTTTGTTTTGCCATTGATGGACATGCATGCACTACACTCTTATTTTCAACGCCTTCGTGTAGTCCAGTTATAACAATATTTTCCACTTTGATTCTTTTTGTAAGAAGAGAAAATATTTACTATAGAACACTGAAAATCACAACTTTACATAAATAAAATGTATAAGTCTATATTTCAGACAAACGTTTCCCTTTTACGTCTCATTTCATCATGCATGAGTGAAGAAATGAATTTTGGTACCAGGATGCACCATTTTTTTTTTACTACCAAACATATATTTCTTTCTTTTTACTTTTTCTTGTTTGTTCTTTCTATCCAAACAACCTGTAAATAAGAATATATATTTGCATTTTTTATGAACACGTAAATAGCATGCTTTATAAATTATGTGTATTGGTTGTAGGATCATTATACTTAGTTAAATAATTAAAACTACTTTTCTAATGAATATTAATAACAACTTCAGTTGAAGTATGTAATATTCAAATACGATAAATAATATTTAATTCATATTTTTCTAACTAAACATTTAATGAGCTGCTAATAATTAAAATTCATAAAAGTTATATTTTAGTTTACGTTTAATATGTATATTTTTTTTAGCAAACGTATTTCATGTAGGGAAAATTGATAAGAATTAATGTCATTTAAAATATTTTTAATGTAATGTTTAGTCAAATTATTAATTAATTAAATTTATTTTACTCTGTCATGATAAGAAAATACTTGTATAAAATTCTTGCAAAACTAATAAGTGAATTGCGGTTTAATTTGAAAATTGAGATTAGAGTATGTTCTTTGTGTTCTTTATGTTCTAAGTATTTGAAAATGACTCGAATTTTTTCTCTGGGGTGTACGGTCGTGTTGCAATCTTGAAAATGGTTTCAAGATACGTTTAAATGCTTACTTAATAATAATAGTTCTATTGTTTTTGGCTTTGAAGTTTCTTAATAATTCTAGAAGTATGCAAGTTTAAAACATTTTTTTTTTTGTCTTTTACTCTTATGAGTATTTTTTTTAATTTAATTATCGATTATTACATATAATAAAAATATGTAAGTAAATTTAATATTATTGATAAATTATTAAGTAAGGATATATATATATATATATATCAATAAGTAATTTATTAAAGAATTTATATTCATAAAAAATTATCTTTATAGATAATATTTACAAAATTTATCTACAAAAATATTTGTAGGTAATATAGTAGATAACTTTTTAGAGATTTTTTTTTAAGTAATATTAATAATTAATATTATTATTATTCGTTTTATTATTATTATTATTATTATTATTATTATTAATAATGTTGTTAATATTATTAATTAATATTAGTACCAATGTTATTTTTAATATTATTATTAATGATATCAATATTATTATTAATATTATGTTCTCAAAAGTGTGGCTATCTGATATTGGATAATGATATTTTAACACCACTATTCATATTTTACACTCATTTAACACTACAAAATATTATCATTTTATTAATATATAATATTTTATAAATATAAAATAGTATCAAATAGATGCTTTTTTCCAAAGCACTGTCAAACTAATATTTTTTATTTGGTATTATATTCTCAAAACTCTAAAAGAAATTCTAATTTTTAACTATTGAATTCATCCCATCCAGGGGAGTTAATTGGTATGGATGAGGGACACTTTCATTTCTCCCCACCACCATGTCATCAAGGTTTAAACATTTTGAAAAGGTAAAGATGTTACACACCATTCCATTTCTCCCTCCTAGTTATATGACACTAATTTTTTCCTTTAATTAACTCAATTAATTGACACAAGAATGAATATGTTGAATACAGAGTTGCATTTGAAGCCCTTCTTTTACTCTACAAACCCCAATAAATGTATCACCTATTGACATGTGACTCTCACATGCCCTTTCAAAAGGGCACTTAATGTTTCATGAAAGCAATTTTTTACAATATGTCAACATGTGCTACATGGCAAAGCGACAAACTATTAGGTTGGAAATTACCAGAAATGGCTTAAACATTAGGTTTCGACCCAAAACCTTGGTGTATACCAAACAATGATTATCTTATATTCGACTAATAGAATTAAGAAGAAAAATTGAAATGTTAAATAACAAATAAAATAAATATGGGTTAGAAAAGTCAAATTTGCACCGACACATTGTGGCTGGCTCTGGCGGCCAAAGACGGCCGGAAAAGTCATCTCTGCTCAAAGGTGCTTCTTTCACCGTCTCAATTTTCTTTCTTCCTTTTTTCTAAAATAAATAACATTTCCAAACCTTTTGAAACCTTTTTCTGGCATTTGGAGAAAGCAGCGTTTTCTTGACATTTATTAAATATTTGGACCGACACCTTTCATGATGGCATGATTTTCTATTTTGCTTCCTATCTTTGAAGCTTCTTCTGTTTTAATTAATATATTTAGATTGTCTTTGACTTTGAATGTAAATAAAAACTAATTAAATATTCAAGAAAAATAAGATAATAATTAGTGGGAGGAAGTTTATAATCTTACCTTGCCTAAACAAATACCTTCTCTTTTCTCTGTTGACTCCTTAGAGAGCAGTAGGATTTGTTTGGTGTCGTGAGACAAAAAGTTAACAAACTTCCTAATAAAAAAGGATTAATTCTACTCATTCTATTAGTTGATTCCTACCTGTTTCATTCCTCTTGTACATTGTGTACCGAGAGAAAGTTTAAAATACGAAACAGTCAAAGCATGGAAGTTAAAATACCATGACTAATGGCCTCAATGAACAAATACCTAACTTCTCTAATTGCCAAATATTGTATATGTGTACGAGCGAAACGTGTACATTTTAAAGTTAAATGCTTTTAAGTATTATGCTTGGTTGTAAATATAAATTATAAACTCTAAACTTTAAAAAAATCTAATATAACTTGAATAAATTAATGTAAGTAAATATCAAAATAATATATATATATATATATATATATATATATATATTATCTTAAAATATAAAGAAATTTTAACAATGTGATAAATTATAAAATAATAAATAAATTAAATATCTAAATAAATTATATATAATATAATAAAAATGATTAGTTGGATAAGTTTAGTCCAGTTGGATTGAACTCAAGTCAAGTAAAATCAAATCAAATTAGTTTGATTAATGTTATGTTAGGTTTAATCGAACTTAGGCCCTTGAACAAAGTTAGGTTACATCTAATCAAAATCTTAAGGTAAGTTAAGTCTAGTCAAATCAAATTCAAATTACATCAAATTACACTCAAGAAAGTTAGGTGAGACACCGATCTTAAAAGAAAGTTATAAATGATAAAATTAATTAAGGATTAATTTACAATAATATAAAATATTTAGAGATTAATTTTTTAATTTAAAATATATTAATGACTCATGCAGCTAAAAAAAATATTTAGGAGTTCAGGAAATTCTCATTTTAATGTTTTAGTAACCCACTTTAGTTCTGAACCTAATTCATTTTAAGTTCACACATTTAGTAGGTTAATAAAATAGACTTATTTTAGAAATATGTTGGTATTGATTTGTGGGTCATGATTAAAATTAACAACTCTAGATATTTTAAACATTAAATGTGCATAATAAATTAAGATGTATGGCTAAAATTACATGTTAGCAAAGAAAAAAAAAAGTTGCAAATCTCTATTCAATTAATCTATGTTGGAATTACATTTTTTTAAAGAGAATAATCTCCTGCCTCATTTCATTATAATAATCAGTTTATATACAACAAATACAAAAGTATAATTAGGTTATAATCAAGCAAACTAATCAGACTATAATCTGGGAATCTAGTTAGGCTATAATTAGGGAAACTAATTAGGCCAACGAAAATATACGTTTAATGATAATGATATGCACATATATGTATCATATATATACTAACACACTCTCGCAGTCGAAGCGGGAAGTCGCTGAATGCTTAGACTGTCCCGAAAATCCTCAAATAACACCAATCGAAGACCTTTGGTAAATATATATGCAATCTGATAACGTGACGGGACATGTAACACTCGAACCTGGCCACGAGCCACCTTTTTCCCGTAAAAAATGTATATCCATCTCGATATGCTTAGTGCGTTGAAGCTGAACAGGATTACCAACAAGATGCACTAACATTATCACAATACAACAATGTAGCCTTCTGAATAGGACAATGAAGTTTAAATAACAAGTTTCGCAACCAACATGACTCATAAACCACATTGCCAGCCCCTCGATATTTTGCCTCTACACTTGAACTGTATAAAGTAGTTTGACGTTTAGCAGACTAAGAGATCAAGTTATCACCCAGAAAAGTAAAATAATTCAACGTTGAACGTCGTGTATCAAGGCACCCACCCCAATCAGCATCAGTATATGAAATACAAGTGGATGTGGAAGATAGACAAAGATGAAGACCAAAATCCATATTACCCTATAAGTAACACAAAATGCATTTAAGAGCATGCATGTGCTCCTCTCGCGGGTCATGCATGAATAAGTATACCTGTTGTACAACATAAGTAATATCAGGTCTCGTGAATGTAAGGTATTGAAGTGTCCCTACAAGTCTCCTATAAAGAGATGGATCCTCAATCGGTTTACTCATAGTAGCACTAAGCTTCGGTTTTGTATCAACTGAAGTAGGAGATGGCTTACACGATGACATGTCAACACAATCAATAATCTCAGCAACATATTTCTTTTCAGATAAAAATTAACCACCTATATGACGAGTGACTGCAATGCCCAGGAAATAGCTTAAAGGGCCCAAGTCCTTTAGAACAAATTTTGAGCTAAGAAGAGAGATGATAGATTGACGAAGCTCATAAGAGAAAGCATTCAAAATGATATCATCGACATACAATAAAATATAAGCCATAGAAGTACAGTTGCAAATAAACGAGCAAAGAATTTTCTAAAGTTTTGTACGAATTTGTCTTTTGACTTTCCTATTTTGAGGGGATGTATGAGGACTTGAAAGACGAAACGAAAGACCATTGGCTTTACAAAAGTCTCAAAAGGGGCCATTATCAAATTCCGTGTCATTATCACATTGTATAGTCATTATGTCCCGCTCAAATTGGGTTCGAATAAATACCTTGAAATCCAAAAATATGGAAAAAGTTTGTGATTTTTGTGATAAAGGAAATGTCCACAAAAATTTAGAATAATCATCCACAAACAAGACATAATATCTATGGCCAAATGAACTCAAAACCGGTGACATCCAAAGATCACTATGTATAATATCAAATGACATATTAGTGCTAGAATTTCAAGCATAAAATGACAACTTAATATGTTTTCCAAGGGGACAACAATGACAAATATGAGTGTCTTTAATTTGATTACATTCAATCAATTTATTCTTCCTAAGGAAGTTCAAAACAGGTGTTCCCGAGTGACCCAAATGATCATGCCAAAGGGATGGTGCTAAAGTAACAAAAATATATTGAGAAGTATCTAGATTTGTGATGGGATAAAGCTCGCCCTGACTTTCACATCGCATTACCAACCCCTCCGTCTGAAAATCCTTCACAGAAAAACCAAAGGGATTAAATTCAATAGAGACAAAGTTGTCAGTTGTAAACTTTCTTACTGACACTAAATTTTTAACAAGGTGAGGGGTATGATGGACATTGTTTAATTTCAATGGAGGACACGGGGAAGACAATTTCATGTGATTGTAACCATGAATTGGAATCGATTGACCATTACCAACAATGATACCACCTTTATTGCTCATATTGAAATAAGTCGTGAGGTTACCTTGTATGGATGACATGTGAGAAGTAGCACCTGTGTCCATGTATCAATTTGCATCCAGAGGAGTAATACAAAGAGTATGCATTGCGGCTTCGATATCAGTTGGATTTGAAGTTGTCGTGTACGCCTGTTGGGGTCTGGTCCCAAGTATACCCTTTTGTGGTTTCTACTGCTATCCATAAGTGGGTCTAGCCCATAAATTAGGAGGATATGGACAAGGAGGTATCGCCCAAAGTGCCATCCAGGGCCACGGCTACCCATCAGACAATGAAGCATTGATCGGAGGATATTGAACTACTGGTTGCTGCCCACCACTACGACTATAGTTGCTGCCAATCTGGCCACCACCGTGACTGTTGTTGTCACCACTCGAACCACCACCACCCCCATTACCCCCTCCGTTGGTACCCCCTTTCTACCTCCACAACCACCATTGTTGCTACGATTTTTCCCTCTATTGTGATTGTGGTTCTAGTTACTCTTCCCACCATTAGTATTGCGGTTGGAAGAGGAATGATCAGAAATTTCATGAGAGTCATCCAAATAATGAGCAACCATGGCAGATGAAGAACTATGTGCCGCCTTCTTAGCAAGGTCGGCCTCTTCAAGAGTGAGCATTGAACGGGCTTGATAGAATTTGGGTAACAGATCAATTTGGCTAATAAAAGTGGCCACACCTTTGTAGGGCTCAGTGAGACCAGATACCAATTGAAGGACAAGTCTATTGGTTTCGACGGGAGAGTCGACATTCTTGAGTTGGTCAGATAGAGATTTGAGGTGTTGACAATATGTAAAGACATTCGGAAAATCTGCCATGTTTACTCGAGTGAAATCATACTCAAGGGTGACGACACGAGAGTGTTTGTTATCCTGGAATATATCACGCAATCTATTCCAAGCCTCCATTATCGTGGTGTCGGGTTCAAGAATTGTATGTAAAAGATCACGAGATATAGTAGCGATAAATCCACTTAGAACTATAGCATCAAGAGTCGACCAAAGTTCTTTCTACACCTCTGTTTGAAGTAACTTCTCCTTATCCTACGTCGGAGGAATAATATGATCAATTATTCTATGGGAGCATGTATGAACCTTAAAGAGTTCCACCCATGTAGAATATTGTACGTTCTCTATCTCAAGAGTGATAGAAACATGATTCTTGATGTTGGATACAACAAGAGTAGAATGAAAAGAATATTTTGAGACAAACATGATTATTGAGAAGAGAAAGAGAAGAAAAAGAAGAAGAAGAAAAATGGGGCGGAACTGGGCTACGGAAGACAGAGAAATGTAAGGATCTTTCCCTAGAAATCTGATATCATGAAAGAGAATAATCTTTTGCATTATTTCATTATAATAATTAGTTTATATACAACAAATATAAGAGTATGATTAGACTATAATTAAACAACTAATTATACTATAATATGAAAACCTAACTAGACTATAATTAATAAAACTAATTATGCTAACGAAAATATAAATTTAATAATAATGATATTCATAATCTTATATATAT
>Ga0209700_108448_pt1 | contig 13178 bp, 15 predicted proteins | sample SiratroredBW_FD_187528 | JGI IMG/M metagenome (GOLD analysis project Ga0209700, IMG submission 187528) | Root nodule microbial communities of legume samples collected from California, USA - Siratro red BW (SPAdes) (version 2) | ecosystem: Host-associated > Plants > Roots > Nodule | place: USA... | reverse complement strand
AAAATGTGTGTATAAACTAATAATAATTATTGATTATTATCGATTTTGAGTAAAAGAATATAAGATCCAATCTGATTTGATATATATTAAAATGTTCTTCGATTAGATTGGATTTTTTTTTTTTTTTAAAAAAAGACTGGTTAAAAGATCAAACACCAACTTGGCATTGCAAATCATGTTACTTTCGGGATTATATTTTTACATTAACGAAATACAAGTGAACAGTATTGTAAATTAACGGGGAGGTTAGTACATTATTAAGAGTAATAAAGTCCACTTGACAAAAAAAATAAACAATGTTAAACTGGTTTATCATCGTGGTTAAGCCCGCCACATGGCTCAGCCCTGATTTGAATACGCAAAAGAATAAAAAATGAAAACATGTTTTGCGTTTAGTATGTTACAGTTGCATGTTGATGTGTATAAATAGGAAGGATTGGCTGGTTGTGTTATTCATTAATCCAAGAAGAGAGTGTTTGGACGAAAAGAAGAAGTTGAAAAGATGTTAGGGGGAATTTTCGGAGGAAAAACTCAGAAGATTAAGGGGACTGTGGTGCTTATGCGAAAGAATGTGTTGGACATCAACAGCATCACCAACCCTGCCAGCGCCGTTGACACCATCTTCGACATCTTCGGCACTGCCATCGACACTGTTACTGCTTTTGCCACCTCCATCTCCATCCAATTGATCAGTTCCACCGTGCTTGATGATAGTAACTCACTCACTTCTCTTCTTTCCACAAACATCTTCTTTAACTACTTATGCTATCAGTATTTTATTCCAACATGCTAAGTCTATATACAGAACCCTAGGACCTCGTTAAAATGTTTCAATCGATATTTTAGTCTAGTATAAAACTTCAAATGTTAGTATAAATTTTTTCTACACTAAGTAGAATGTTTTTGACATAAAAATTTTCAAAGTCAACTATCTATTCCATCAGAAGAGCACTGTTAATAAATAAGTATTACGGTTTCAATTTATTGTACAATATTAATGTCATGCATGTTTAATGATGACGTATCAGTTGCACTTTCATTTATACAGATCGTCAATGATCTTATTATTAAGATAATTATATTAAAAATAATTAGTTTATTATACACTGTTACGTGTAAAGTGTTTTATATTTTGGAAGCATCGACTTACTTTCTCATACCATACATCAATAATACATGTTTATGATATGATAATTTATCTTTCATCACGCAAATGCTTTTTTTAACAGTAACAAAACTTATTTTAATGATGCATTATTTCATGAAAATGGTTGGTAGACTTTTGTTGGCGGATCTCATGCAATAAACCAATATAATATATGCTTATAGTATAATAATTTATCTTTCATTAGGTAAATGCTATTTCCAATAGAAACAAAACTTATTTTATGTCATGAACACGATTAGTTAACTTTTGTTGGCCGAAGGATATTGATACCATATACTGTGTAGTAAAATGTATGTATATATTTTTTTACATAAAGCAAAATACAGATATATTTTATAAACTTTAATTATATATTCTGTGATATCACACTGGTATTTGACTTGTTCTTAATCATTTCAAGAATAAAGCTAAGCAAATTTTGTGCAAAATTTGATAGGAAAAGGGAAAGGAAAAGTTGGAGATGCGACAAAGCTAAGAGGGCAGATATCTTTGCCAACGTTGGGAGACTTTGAAGAAGCATACGATGTTAATTTTGAATGGAAACTTGACGACGGAACTCCTGGCGCATTTTACATCAAGAATTTCATGCAGAATGAGTTCTACCTCAAGACGGTCACTCTCGAAGACGTTCCCGGCCAGGGAACCATTCACTTCGTCTGCAACTCCTGGGTTTATAATTCCAAAAAATACAAAACTGATCGCATTTTCTTTGCCAATCACGTAAGCTACTTCACATAACCCTTTCTTGCTGTTCATCTTTAAGACACCACATGCTTAAAAAAAACTGAGTTATTAATCATACGATAATGCAGACATATCTTCCTAGCGAGACACCACCCGCACTTGTGAAGTACAGAGAAGAAGAATTGAAGAATGTAAGAGGGGATGGAACCGGAGAACGCCAGGAACATGACAGGATTTATGACTATGATGTCTACAACGACTTGGGCAACCCAGATAAAGGTGAAGTCTATGCTCGCCCCGTTCTTGGAGGTTCTACCTTACCTTACCCTCGTAGAGGAAGAACCGGAAGACCAAAAACTAAAAAAGGTAACTCACTCTATTCATTTTCTGTTCAAATATATATACTTTCCTTCATTGCAACAGTTACTCTCCTAGGATCCTAACGTGTATTCTGCGTTGGTCTTAACAGATCCTAACAGTGAGAAGCCCAGCGACTTTGTTTACCTTCCAAGAGATGAAGCATTTGGTCACACCAAGTCATCCGATTTTCTCGCTTACGCATTGAAATCTGTATCCCAAGATGTGTTGCCAGTGTTGACTGATGCATTCGATGGAAATATTTTGAGCCTTGAGTTTGATAATTTCCAAGAAGTGCACAAGCTTTATGAAGGTGGAGTTACGTTGCCTACGAACTTTCTTAGCAAATACGCTCCCATACCAGTTCTCAAGGAAATTCTTCGAACTGATGGTGAACAGTTCCTCAAGTATCCACTACCCCATGTCATGAAAGGTGTGCTACATACTTTGAATAAGAAGAAAAGTTACATCTTTATATATATTAGCAATGCACTCCTGTTTTTTATTCAGCATTCAATCACGTGGATGGATTTATGAACTATTCTTATTTGGTGCAGTGGATAAGTCTGCATGGATGACTGATGAGGAATTTGCAAGAGAAACCATTGCTGGTGTTAATCCTAATGTCATTAGGATTCTTGAGGTAAGCTTGATTTCAAAGTTGATTGGTAACAAACTACATGTAACCAAAAGGTTGGATGCATTTTGACTGTCAAATTTGAGATTACTCATTGCGTGCTAAATTTACTCCAGGAGTTCCCACCAAGTAGCAAGCTAGACCCTCAAGCCTATGGTGATCATACCTCTATAATAACGAGAGAACATTTGGAGCCTAAATTAGGCGGCCTCACTGTTGAGCAGGTAATGATATGAGTATCCAATTTCACATTAAAATTAATTCACAGTAATGTTTCTGCTATTGCTTTGTATCTATTTGGTTCTATTTTTCTTTTATGTGAATCAATTGAATAACAATTAACTCTATTTGGTTGAACAGGCTATCGAGAACAAGAGGTTGTTCATCTTAGATCACCATGACTATCTCATTCCATATTTGAGGAGAATAAATTCATCTACCACAAAGACTTATGCTACAAGAACCATATTTTTCTTGAAAGATGATGGAACATTAACACCATTAGCCATTGAGTTAAGCAAGCCGCATGGTCAGAGTGACCAGCTTGGTCCTGTTAGCGAAGTCTATGTGCCTGCTTACGAGGGAGTTGAAGCTTACATTTGGTTACTGGCAAAGGCTTATGTTGTTGTGAACGATTCGTGCTACCATCAAATCGTTAGCCATTGGTATGATATTGTCTATTCACAATGAGATCCAAGCAGTTAATTTTTCAATGTATTTATGAATGAATGCATGATTGACGTAATAACTTTGATGACAGGCTAAACACTCATGCGGTTGTTGAGCCTTTCGTGATAGCAACAAACAGGCAACTGAGTGTGGTTCACCCTGTTTACAAGCTTCTGTTTCCTCACTATCGTGACACCATGAACATTAATTCTCTTGCCCGCAAGTCCTTGGTCAATGCAGACGGTATCATAGAGAAAACATTCTTGTGGAGTAGGTACTCTATGGAAATGTCCTCTGTGATTTACAAAGACTGGTCTTTCGTTGATCAAGCCTTACCCAATGATCTTGTCAAAAGGTAAGTAATCTTTTGAAGATTTTTTAACAAATTAGTGTTGTATCTTGAGTGAAAAAGGTCTCAGGCTTCATACTAATCAATGTTATTTGGGTGGTCAGAGGAGTTGCAGTTGAAGATGCAAATGCTCCCCACGGTGTTAAGCTTTTGATTGAGGATTATCCTTATGCTTCTGATGGGCTAGAGATATGGGATGCCATCAAGTCCTGGGTGGAAGAGTATGTGGCATTCTACTACAAGTCAGATGAGGAACTTCAAAAAGATCCTGAACTCCAAGCTTGGTGGAAAGACCTTGTTCAGGTGGGTCATGGTGATTTGAAAGATAAGCCATGGTGGCCAAAGATGCAAACACGTGGAGAGTTGGTTCAAGTCTCCACTACCCTCATTTGGATTGCTTCAGCCCTTCACGCAGCTGTTAACTTTGGACAATATCCGTATGGTGGTTTAATCCTTAACAGGCCAACTATTAGCAGAAGATTCATGCCTGAGAAAGGGTCTGCTGAGTATGATGCGTTGGCTAAGAATCCTGAGAAGGAGTTTTTGAAAACTATTACTGGCAAGAAAGAGACCCTCATTGACCTTACAGTTATAGAGATCTTGTCAAGGCACACAACTGATGAGTTCTACCTTGGAGACAGAGATGGTGGTGACAATTGGACTTCAGATGCTGGGCCATTGGAGGCCTTTAAGAGGTTCGGAAAGAAACTTGCAGATATTGAACAGAAGCTTGTACAGAAGAACAATGATGAGACATTGAGAAATCGCACTGGGCCTGCTAAATTGCCCTACACTCTTCTCTTCCCTTCTAGTAAGGAGGGATTGACTTTCAGAGGAATACCCAACAGTATCTCCATCTAAGGCTTCTATGGTTGCTCAATCTCCCCGCTTTTAAATAAATGTGAAATAGATGGAATCTAATTCCTTCTTCATCACTGCTGTATGTTAACTATATATTTCAAGTTACTAAATGTATCTGTGTTTGTTATTATAATAATGGAAGTTGTGTTTTACATAATAGAAAGCAAAAGAAAGCAATTCTATTGTGATGCAAACCAGAAAATAATCTTACTCCGTATTCTTCTCAGCGGTTCGCAAGACCATTCACCACTTATAGGTCAGTCCTACCACTAACAAACAAAAAATATAACAATGCAAACAAAAAACTAGTCTCCGGCATGCATGTATAAAAACTAAGTTTCACCTAACGAGAGATGTGTTCGGTATCAAACTTTAACTGTAAACGAGAGTAAGAGATGTGTTCGGTATCAAACTTTGACCGTAAACTAAACTAGAGTAATGTTAGGTATTTAAGTATGAATCTAACTTTCATATTGAATAGATATTGAATAAAAATGGAAAAGTTAAGCAATATATAAGAAAAAAATTTACATATCTAAGATTTCAGACAATAACTTTTATATTAAATAGATATTGAATAAAAATAGAAAAGTTGAACAATATATAAAAAAAAAATCTACATATCTAAGATTTCAGACAAAAGACAAATGTATCTAGTGAAATATGTGAATGACAGTATAAGTGATGATCATTTGTGAGTGAAAAATCTATATATCTAAGATTTCAGACAAAAGACAAATGTATCTAGTGAAGTACTTGAATGACAGTATAAGTGATGATCATTTGTGAGTGAAAAATCTACATATCTAAGATTTCAGACAAAAGACAAATGTATCTAGTGAAGTAAGTGATGATCATTTGTGAGTGAAGAGATTGTTAGACATACAAGTGTTAGTTTAAGTCCCACATTTAATAGAAATGAGAAAATTGAACAATATCTAAGAAAAAAATAAAAAAATTAAACAATATCTAAGAAAAAAAATATACAAACCTAATGTTTTAATAAAAAATAGAAAAAAGATATACAACCCTAATGTTTTAATAAAAATAAATTTTTTTATTAAAAGTGATGATATTTCCTTATATAAGTGAGACTCTTATCTGAATTTTACCCGCAAGAAATTCTAATTTTTCTACTAATATATTGTCACGTGTCATTCTTGTGTCATCATGAACCCATATTTTATTTTCTTCTTTAATCTAAATAGTAATTTATATTTCTTATATGCTTTTAGTTTTAAATATATCAGTATAACACAAAGATTACAGATAACATCAACTTTTGTGCTACGCAATCTGTAGAAGGTATATTATTAATTGTGACAGGAACTAAAGACAAACTAACAGTACTCATCTTATTGCAAACAAAACACCAAATCGAAGGGCTGAACTCCAACATTTAAACGCACAAGAAACACAAGATAAGTAATACATTAGATAAGATGCAAGATTTATTGGATCTTTGCAGCCTTGCATCTTTTTTTATTGGAAGGAAGCAAAATATAGCGACTAAAGTGAAAGCACAGGCTCACTCAGATGGAAATGCTATTAGGAATTCCCCTGAAAGCCAACCCTTCCTCACCGGTTGGATGAAGCAAAGTGTATGGCAATTCAACTGGTCCAAATCGATTTCTAAGTTTCTCATCCTTGTTCTTACTTGCAAGTTTATCCTCAATTTCCTTCAGCTTGTTTCCAAACTTTTGAAAGGCTTGCAACGCTTTGGAATCAGAGGTCCAATATGGGTTTTCCCTTTGGCCAAGGTAGACCTCATCAGAGGCATGCCTTGACAACATCTCTATCACTGTAAGGTCAAGCAGAGTCTGAAACTTTGATGTAATTGTTCTCAAATAGGCCTTTTGATGGCTCTTCACCATTTCTTCATATTCTGGTGAGCCTTCCTCAGGAAGCAACCTTCTACTAGAAGTTGGGCGGTTCAATATAAAACCTCCATAAGGGTATTGACCAAAATTGACGGCTGCATGGAGGGCTGAACCGGTCCATATGATAATGGTGCAAATTTCAACAAGCTCCTCAGGTGTCTGCAACTTAGGCCACCATGGCTCGTCTTTCAAATCGGCATGTCCTTTCTCCACAGCTTCTTTCCACCATTGTTGGAGTTCAGGATCAGATTTGACATCATCTTCTTTTGCATAGTATATTGACACATATTCTTGCACCCATGACTTAATCACAGCCCATATCTCTAGTCCATCAACAGCATAAGGGTAGTCTTCTATCAAGAGACGAAGTCCATGTGGGGCTGATGGATCCTCAACTGCCACTCCTCTGAATCAAGCAAAATACATACTTACATGCATCATAATGCTTTGCAACAAAATATAAACCTATATATTTCAAACCAATATTTTCACTGTTTTTCATCTTAGATATAATCAACATTTATTATATGTTTAAAGAGATCTACTTACCTCTTAATAAGATCTGCAGGTAGTGCTTGATCGGTGAAAACCCAATTCTTATAAACCGCTGAGGACATCTCCACAGAATACTTTGATGGCAAAAAGGATTTCTCTATTATGCCATCAGCATTAATTAGAGTCTGCCTGGCAAGTGCATTGATGTTCATGGTGTCACGATAATGAGGAGTTAGAAGCTTATAAATTGGGTGAAGTGCACTAAGCTGCCGGTGTGTTGCTATGATGAATGGCTCCATAACTGCATGAGTATTTAACCTATGAACAGAATAAACATTTCATGCATTAATTAGTATAACATATTTCATAGATTGAATTGTTGAATGCATTGAAAAATTTTGTACCAATGGCTCATGAGCTGATGATAGCAAGAGTCATTTACAACTACATAAGCTTTGGCTAGTAGCCAAATTGTACTTTGAACGCCTTCATTTGCAGGTAAGATGACTTGACTGATAGCACCTGAGTTGTCCCCACCAGGATGTGGCAAGCTTAATTCAATGGCCACTGGCTTCAAAGTTCCATCTTCTCTTAAGAAAAGGATAGTCCTTGTGGCATAAGTTTTGGCATTAGTCTGATTTATCCTCCTTACATATGGCATAAAGATATCATGGTAATCTAATACAAATAACCTCCTATTAGCAAGAGCCTGTTCCACAAATTAAACTTGTATCAGAAAACAGTATTGTTTACTTTATTAGTACAAAGTCTTGGAAGTCTCATGTTTACCTCGTCCACTGTGCTTCCATCTAGATCAAGCACATCTGCTTTTATCTGACTGTTTTGATTACCATAGGTTGTAGGATCCAGATTGCTTTTGGGAGGAAACTCCTACCATTCATTAAAGAAGAATATCACGAGAAAAAAAAAGAAAAATTGTTCGTTAGGATTTAATATATCACTAGCAAAAGGCTATTGCAGGTGGACAGCAAATTTGGTTTGTTAATTTGTCTTATAAACAAGTATTTAAACTCACTTCAAGACGACGAATTACGTTAGGATTTACTCCTGCAATCATCTCTCTTGCAAATTCTTCATCGGTCATCCATGCTGACTTACTTACTGCCCAATAAACAAGTATAAAATGGAACCATAATTTCATCCAAAGCATTAGTTTGCATTTGTTTGTGAATTTGATACTATATGATTATATATGTTCAAAGTAGCATTCATGATTTCAAGTATATATGTGTGTGGAGTTCCTTATATTTATTTATCACACCTTGAATGACTTGAGGTTTTGGAAACTTGAGAAATTCTTCACCATCGGTACGGAAGAGTTCTTTGACCGCTGGTAAGGGGCTAAATGAGCTAATTATATCTGTAGGAAGCTTAATTCCACCTTCAAAGAGATTACGCACATCTTCGAAGCTTTCAAACTCATTCGGGGTCAGGTTTAAATCAAATATAGATTCGAAAGTTGGTAAGACAAATTGAGATATAGATTTTATTCCATATACAAGGAAATCCGAAGTTTTCAAGTGACCAAAGTTTTCATCTCTTGGAACATAAATTTCTCCTGGCTTCTCACAATTTGAATCTGTTGAGTTGAAAGTGATTAGTAAAAAACAATATATTAAAAGCTTAATTGTTTCAAAAAACAAACGAGTCATAGCACAAAGATAATGACATTATAAAAAATCATTGTTACAACCTCAACCATACGAATTCATTTAAATAATAAAAACATAAGAAGACTAACCTTTCCTTGTCGGATATCGACCGGTTCTTCCCCTACGAGGGTAGGGATGAGTGGTAGAGCCTCCTAGAACAGGACGAGCTAAACATTCATGCAAGTCTGGATTACCCAAATCATTGTAGACATCATAATCATAGATCCTTTCATGTTCTTTGCGTTCTCCAGTACCATCTCCTCTTAAATTCTTCAATTCCTCTTCTCTATAATGCACAAGTGGTGCTGGTGTCTCACTTGGAACATAAGTCTACATTACATTAAACGAGTTTTATTTATAATTCTTAATTAGTGTGAAATTAACCAAAGAAATTCCCATACATATACTGAATCTGAATTCTAAACTACTTGATAAGAAATATAAAGAAATAGCTACATACATGGTTGGCAAAGAATATGCGCAAGCTTTTTTTTGTAAAGGTGAGCGTTGTAAATCCATGAGTTGCAAACAAAGCGAATGGTTCCTTGGTTTGGAATGTCTTCAAGAGTCAAACTCTTGAGGAAAAACTCAACGTGCTTGTAATTCTTTATGTAAAATGCACCAGGGATTCCCATGCTCTCGTCCCATTCAAAGTGAACAGAAAAGGCAGATTCCCCGGCTCCCAAAGTTGGTAACGATTCAATGATCCCTTCCAGGAACGCTTCCTTACAAACTTTACCTTTGCCCTTTTCTGCAACACACAACACACTTAAGTCATCAGAAATTACTTATTAATTATTTTTAAAATATATACAAAATTATTAAATTAATAATTATCTTCAACATAAATTTAATTTATTATAAAATATATTTATTAATTAAAAAGATTAACTTTTTTAAATAAAAAATTAAAATTTTAAAATAATTTTGATATCAAATATAAAAATTATTATTTTTTTTATAATAATTTAAATATTTAAAATTATTTTTATTAAATTATATTTATATTTATATTATTATTAATAATTTTATTAATATTATTATAAAATATTAATAATTATATATATATATATATATATAAATAATTAATTAAGTTTTATTAGTATATAATATACATATAATATAATCGATTACGTTTTAAAGTAATCAATTTTACGCATAATCGATTATCTCGTACTCAATTATATGTGTATTATATCCGTATAATTGATTATATGTGTATTATATACGTATAACGTAATTGATTATATATTAATATATTATTATAATTACTTATAAAAAATATTTTATTAATTATTATAAATTTTTTATTTTATTATAAATTTAAGTATTATATATTTTTATAATTTTATTAAAAGTAAATATTGTTAATGATAATAATTTTATATTATATAATTAATTATATTTATTTTATTATATATATTTATATTAATATTTAAATAAATATAAAATGTTTTGAAAAAATTTTCACATCCAAAAATCTTTGAAGTTGGCAAAGAAAGTTTTCAATAAAAATTTTATCTCTTTTTCGTATTTTAATAATATTTTATTTCTGGAAATGTTAACTTTGCATCTGCCCGTAAATCCTTGCTCGGATCCAAACGCACCCTCAATGAATTCCCAGCATCAGCTCCACTAAAATAGTAAACAAAGGTATAAATTTGATCGAAAAGCACAACCAATGACTCGTTAATACATAAATTTGCATTCTATTTCTTCATTTTTATTTATCAAAGTAGCTTTACAATAAACAAAAATGTAAATACTATATTCGTCCTAATAGATTAAAAGTCTAACTATTATTCTATCAGAACATGTTTAGTTCCTATTCATATTTTTCAAAATGAATTCCATGTTCCAATGATTTGACAGAGTTGTTTACATATAAATTTCGGTATTGCTCTTTACCTACTTATTTCTAATAAGTGAAATTTACTGTGAACTTCTATACCTAACTTGATATAAAAGATATTAAAAAGCTCCTTTTATAAAAATTAAACTGATATAAAAGATATTAAAAAGCTTTAAATAAAAATTTTAATATACATGATAGATGAACAATTATTTAACTCAGTTTAATCATACATCTAAAATTATGTTTGAGAACTTAAATCTGATATAAAAATCAATTTACAGCCACAAGAATCAAGAAGTTACCTTGTTACAAGAGCTTTGTAGAAGATAAACAATTAAATAAACACATTGATAGGTCATCATTTTACAACTAAACATTAAACTAATAAAAACAGTAAATCAAGTTATATTGGATGCGTCACCTTTGAAAGCGGTCCGAATGTGACACTTGCACTTCACGTCAAAGGAAACCGCATGCACGCTCATACTCTCTGTTCATGCATGTCTTTGTCCTTTCTGCATGGCTTCTGTGTGACACCTTGCATTTTGAGGACCCCCACATGCTCATTGATCGTTATCTGGCATCTACAAATTATCACGCACTTATTCTTAGGATAATAATTGTTAAAGTTCAACAAATTGCATTATTAATTAATGTTAATATAATAAGTAATCATCCACACAATTAAGAATAGCTAGCTATAAATAGCAAAGATAGTTTGCTTGGTTTGCTCACAACAAACACAGACTTTCTTCTTTTTCTTGTTTTTGTTTTCTTATCTCATTTTGTGAAGGTTTTGAAAAGATGTTTCAAGTTCCAGGGGTGTCAGGAATCCTGAACCCAGGAGGGCGTAGTCGTAACAAGATCAAAGGGACAGTGGTGTTGATGCGCAAGAATGTGTTGGACTTCAACTCTGTCGCTGATCTCACCAAAGGAAACATTGGTGGAGTCATTGGAACTGGTCTCAGCATTGCTGGTTCAACAATTGACGGCCTCACTGCTTTCTTAGGCCGAAGTGTCTCTCTCCAGCTCATCAGTGCCACTAAATCTGATGGTTTTCTTCTTCCTTTCAATTTTTTCCATCTTCATCTATATGAAAAGTTAAGTTACTTTGTAAACTAATAAGCATCACTTTCAAGTAATTTCTGATGACCTAAGTGTGTTATGTGTTGCAGAAAATGGAAAAGGAAAAGTTTGTAAGGAAACGTTCCTGGAAGGGATCCTTGTATCGTTACCAACTTTGGGAGCCGGGGAATCTGCATTTTCTGTTCACTTTGAATGGGACGATAGCATGGGAATCCCTGGTGCATTTTACATAAAGAATTACATGCAAGTTGAGTTTTTCCTCAAGAGTTTGACTCTTGAAGACATTCCAAACCAAGGAACCATTCGCTTTGTTTGCAACTCATGGATTTACAACGCTCACCTTTACAAAAAAAGCTTGCGCATATTCTTTGCCAACCATGTATGTAGCTATTTCTTTATATTTCTTATCAAGTAGTTTAGAATTCGGATTCAGTATATGTATGGGAATTTCTTTGGTTAATTTCACACTAATTAAGAATTATAAATAAAACTCGTTTAATGTAATGTAGACTTATGTTCCAAGTGAGACACCAGCACCACTTGTGCATTATAGAGAAGAGGAATTGAAGAACTTAAGAGGAGATGGTACTGGAGAACGCAAAGAACATGAAAGGATCTATGATTATGATGTCTACAATGATTTGGGTAATCCAGACTTTCATGAAAATTTTGCTCGTCCTATTCTTGGAGGCTCTACCACTCATCCCTACCCTCGTAGGGGAAGAACTGGTCGATATCCAACAAGGAAAGGTTAGTCTTCTTTGTAACAATGATTTTTTGAAATGTTATAACGTTATTATTTTTCTGCTATGACTTGTTTATTTTTCTAACAATTAAGCTTTTAATGTGTTTTGTTTTCTAATCACTTTCCACTCAACAGATCCAAATTGTGAGAAGCCAGGAGAAATTTATGTTCCAAGAGATGAAAACTTTGGTCACTTGAAATCTTCGGATTTCCTTGCATATGGAATAAAATCTATATCTCAATTTGTCTTACCAGCTTTCGAATCTATATTCGATTTAAACCTGACCCCGAATGAGTTTGATAGCTTCCAAGATGTACGTAATCTCTGTGAAGGTGGAATTAAGCTTCCTACACATATAATTAGCACAATTAGCCCCTTACCAGTGGTCAAAGAACTCTTTCGTACCGATGGTGAAGACGTTCTCAAGTTTCCAAAACCTCACGTCATTCAAGGTGTGATAAATAAATATCATGAACTCCATACACACATATATACAATCTTATAGTATCAAATTCACTAACAAATACAAAACTTATGTTTTGGATGAAATTATGGTTCCATTTTATACTTGTTTATTGGGCAGTGAGTCAATCAGCATGGATGACCGATGAAGAATTTGCAAGAGAGATGATTGCAGGAGTAAATCCTAACGTAATTCGTCGTCTTGAAGTGAGTTTAAATACTTGTTTATAAGACAAATTAACAAACCAAATTTGCT
>Ga0209700_108446_pt1 | contig 13180 bp, 10 predicted proteins | sample SiratroredBW_FD_187528 | JGI IMG/M metagenome (GOLD analysis project Ga0209700, IMG submission 187528) | Root nodule microbial communities of legume samples collected from California, USA - Siratro red BW (SPAdes) (version 2) | ecosystem: Host-associated > Plants > Roots > Nodule | place: USA... | reverse complement strand
ATTGTTGTACCTATAAATCATTTAGGTTTTATCAATAATGTACTTTTACCAATCTATACAAAAGAAAAAGAAGTTGTGAAGGAATCTATAATATACCTTCGGTGACATTGTTTCCAGAAACTCCTTGCCATTCAATGGTCCAACCACCACATTGATATCCCAGATTATCAGCATGGCTTCCAGCAACCAATATCTTTGAAGCCTTTTTAGGAAGAGGGAGCATTGGTTGGTTAGGGTTTTCACCATTCTTCAATAGAACCAAGGATTTCCTCACAGCTTCCCGAGCCAATTCTCTATGTTCCTGTCAAGGTACATTTCCAAAACGGTTTTATCAGCATGCAAAAACTTAGTTGGTAGATAAACAATATACACATGTTTCATGATTAACAAACCTTCTGCCCAAGCTGGTCAACTAGGCTATGATCTGCAAACGGGTTCTCGAAAAGGCCGCTAACGAACTTTACCCTCAAAATTCTCCTTACTGCATCATCAATTCGGCTCATTGGTATGGCATTAGTTTTCACCAATGAGGTTAGGCCATCTATGTATTCTGCGTAGTTAAGGGGAACCATTACCTGAAACATTACCAGAGAAAGTATTAGAAGATGATACAAGGTAAATGGAAAAACCATTCAAGTTTGTACATAATCAACAGACTTTAAACTCATAGTATACCATGTCAATCCCAGCATTGATTGCAGCATAAATGGAATATGTGTAGTTAGCATGAGGGGGCGTTGTGATCCTATCAATTCCCTGCCAATCTGATATGACAAAACCCTACAAAAAGCCAACAAATTTCAAGACTCATTTACCAAGTTAAATTTGTATTTTGAATTAAAAAAAATTGTCACAAGTCAAGTGTTACCCTAAAGCGTAGTGTGTTCTTCAGAAAGTCTGTGACTAGATTACGATTGGCATGCATCTTTTCTCCATTCCAGCTTGAATAAGAGACCATGACAGTGGAAACACCCTTGATGATTGCGTCATAATAGGCTGGCATGTGAATGCTAAGCAATCCATGTCTGCTTATCACTGTGTTGTTCTCATTGATTCCCTTTGTGGTTCCTCCATCCCCAACATAGTGCTTTGCGCAGGCCATAACTTTTCTCCTGTCAAAACAAATCACAATATGTTAACACCAACACCAAGGCCAATTGAGAAATTGGTTTGAGTAAGGAATATCCAAAACAAATAATAAAACCCTAAGAGCTTTGAAAGTCATTATTTTATATGATCAACTCTTGCAAGTAACAAAAGGTAGAAATAAAGATATAAAACTAAGGGAACAATGAAGTGTTCTTACTTTCCAGCAACAAATGGAACACCCTTTTGCGAGTTTGTTGGGATTTCACCTTGTAGACCTGGAATAATCTCAGTCATAGCCTGAACTATTTTGTGGTCTTCACTATAACTTTCATAACATCTTCCCCACCTAGGATCTCTACAAACCTATACCAGATATCATATTGTAAGATAAGAATATATATGAAGCCAGATAGATATGACATAATTTATGATTAGATGTTGATAAAAAAATTGTTGAGTGCGATGTTCTTAGTTACCGCTATGCAAGGTGCAAAGGCATATTGAATTCCAGTGGCTCTGACTTCAAGAGCAGTTGCTTCTCCAATTCTCCTCACTAGTTTAGGATCCCTATTTCAGCACAAATAAACTTCATTAAGATACACAATCATAATATTAAATTCTGAATAGCACTACTAACTATTCTCTAACACACTTTTAGTAAGGTAATTTATTCGTTTCCAAAATTTATGATGAAAACAACATAAGTAAATCCATAAAGACAAAGTGATTGAAAGTTTTGCTTAGAATGAGAGTAAATGCGTGTCAATACGTATAGAAAAAAACTTTGGATAAAAAGAGTAGGCGTCCAATGAAAGAAATTATTAGAAAAATATTTTAAGTATTAACATGGGACATAATTATAATATAAAATTTACAATATTAAATTAAGTTGTCGTTAATCATCTTAAATTAAGTGAATTTGAATGCTATGATACATCTTCCTAATAGGCTTGTTGAATTCATTAAAAACTACAAAATTAAAAATTAGTCATTAAACAAGAGGTCCACCAAAAATGTACAACTTTAACATAACTGGTGATCTTATCTGATAAAATTTATATGCTTTACCGTTAATTAGCTCTGCTTTACCAATTAACATTAATAACAATAATAATTTATATGTTATACATTATTATTGATAAAATAATATATATTTATGCCTTTTATAAATGAGAAACTTTTTAATAAGATTATTCTACTATTAATTTTATTAAGTGATAAAATTAATAAAGGTACAATATCTATCTCTTTAAGTATATATACTCTTAACTCAACTAACCATTTAATTCCCAATATTTTTACAAATATATTTATTTTTTATATTTTTGAAATTATTATTTTAATAAGAGTGGACACACATACATCAAATTGCATAAACTGGTAATTAATAAATTAGATATTCAAAATAAGTAGCCGTTTTTACTAACCTAGATGATGCAAGCAAAGAACTTTGAATGTGATAGAAACTACAAAATGCAAATTGGTAGTGGTAATTTACCTGGTAGCACCAAGCCCAACGTTGTGAGGAAAAATTGTTGCATTAAATACATTATTATTGCCATGAACAGCATCGATTCCATATACCATAGGAATCCCCAATCTAGTTGATAAAGAACCCTTTTGAAACTCATTCACCATCTCAATCCAATCCTTTGCAGAAGCTTGTGCCTTTGGAACACTCCCACCCCCACTTAGCACACTCCCTACCAAAAACACAAACCATATAATAAGACACAAAAATATAAAAATATGCACATATATTCCCATCCACCACTTTGTGTTTGTTTTTCATTCAAAAGAAATTGACCTTACCAATATAATATTTCTTCATGATTTCTGCAGAAGCAACTTTACGTTCAATCTGTGTCATTTGACCAATTTTCTCTTCTAAAGTCATTCTGTCCATCAGATCCTTGATTCGAACATTCAGAGGCTGTTTTGGATCTTTATATTTCACGTACGTTGCCTCATTTATGGCTACCCAACAATGCAAAAGCATAAGCCCCACCAAAAAGACACTGCATTTCGCCATTTTCTTCTTCTCCTCAGTGCAACTTCACACCCAGAGAGATCAAAACAAGGTTCAGGTCAGTGTTGCAATCATCCCAATGGAAAGTTGTATGCAAGACTAACCAAAAATATGAAGAAAACACACAAAAGAAAAGCAAAAAGAAAAAAACAAGGTACCTGCAACACAAGGTGAAAAAGAGAAGAAGATGAACAGACAAGAAGGAGGTTCAAGTCTCCAACACAATGGCACACTCACCTATGTAACGGAGAAGAAGAGAGGAAAAGAGAAAGAGAGACAGAGAGAAAGTTTACTTAATGTGTTACGTTGTATGAATATATATAGTGAGAAAGAAAGAAGATATTACTGTTACGTTTATCAAGATAAGATATATGATATTACTGATTTTTTTTTCTGTTTTAAATTTAAATTTTTGTTATTTACTGTTATTTATTTAAATTTCAATTTGTAAATAAGATATTATTATATTTTTCTGTTTTCTAAATTTCGATTTCCGTTTATTAATTATTTTTATAACTATTATACACGTGGATTGGATAGGTTTTGACTGATAAGGGAATTGGCTAGGCCAAAATCAGAAAAAAGTTTTATGAAAAAGAATATTTCTTATAAAGAATTCAAGATGCATCTTTTTGGCTTATATTAAAAATGTATTAACAACACAGTAGTATAAACTTTCAATTTTTTAACTTTTTAATAACGATTCTGATTACTATTATTCAATTTAATTCATCGAAAGTAAACATTGTTGGTTGAGTTATTTTAATTATGCCATGTAGTCAGTTATTTTAATTTAAATATTGTAAATTTATAATGAAATATTTGAGTAAATTACACTCTCTGTCCTGAGATATGTGCATATTATATTGTCGTTAGCTTCAGTTAAAATTCATATTATCTATATCCCATTTGGTCTTTTCTAAAAGACAATTCCAAGTTCATCTACCATTATATGTTTACTTCCCCATTAAAATTGCCACTTAAATTAATTAATTTTTTCATCTCAATCAAATAATACATTTATTAACAAGTGATAAAACTAATGTTAATAATATATTAATTAATTATTATTAAAATTATTTTTAGTATTATTATTATTATTATCATAATAATAATTATTATTATTCTTGTCTGTATTCATAATTATTATTATTATTATTATTATTATTATTATTATTATCATAATAATTATTACTATTATCATCATCTTCATCATTATTAATATCATTAAACTATTTTACAACAGATTTTAATAATAGATAAAATAGATGATAAACTTATTGCAGATGATTTAACAGTTAATTATCTATCAATAAATCTGTTATCAAATTATTTATTCATAATCACCCACGGATATGCCTATCAATGAAATTCATCCATAATTAATCACTAAGTTATTTATTAATAAAATTGGTCGATTATAATATTTTATAAATATATATATATATATATATATATATATATATATATATATGTTGGTAATTATTCGTTAATAATTTACAAAAAAAAATCGTTAGTAATTTACAAAATTCTTAGAATATGAAACCCTTAAAAGAAGGGCGTATGTTTCCATAGATTATATACGATCAATACTATAATTACTTATTTTAATTTTTTATTAAAAACCGTTATTATCAAAACATCTATTGCCTTATTATTCTCTTATAGATATAAGTGTTATAGTATCCTTTCTTCTCGTGTTAAAATATAAATATTTTATGAATTTTTTCTAGTGAAAACAAAAGGGACAGACAAATCTATGTTCGTATATTTGTTAAGTTATCATAGCAAGGGTAAAATGATATAAAAGATGTGATACGGAAAACATTTATAAAAAATGCTATCATCTTCATATATTATTACTAATGGAGGAATAATAATACAAATTATTATTATTATTATTATTATTATTATTATTATTTTATTATTATTATTATTATTATTTTATTATTATTATTATTATTATTATTTTTATTATTATTAAATTGCATAAATCTCAATAGAGGTTTTGAAAAGTTATACTAGGACTTTCTTTGGAAGTTACAAATTCCAGCCAATAAGTTCATCAATTGTTTTTTATATAAGAAGTTTTATTCATATCAAACGTCATAATCAACCTTAACATCCCAACTAAGTAATACATAAAAACTTCATCAATAATGATATCAAAATAAAATATATTAAAAAAAACAAAATACATAAAATCTTGAGGTCAAACCAAAGTGATAGATAGGACAAAGAAACCTAAACAAACAAATTTATATTTTAAATCCAAGAAATCGTGCTTCTAATACAATCTTATCAAACCAAATAAAATCATTTTTAGAGTCTATTCCTAAACTAGTAATCTATCAAACTTTTATTTTATTTTATAAATATGTGTGACACCTAATAACTCTACTCATAATGATATAATAATTTCATCTATTCTTAATGGATCACGACACAATAGACACTGCGCTTAAAATTGAAAATTTTCATTATCAAAATTTGTTAAAAACACTCTAATCCATGACCCATATAGAAAAGCCATGGGTAATATGGTCCTAGAAAACCTTTCCCACAGATTTTACATTCTATGGATAATTTTTGACAAATTAATTTTGTAGAAAATGTCACAGCCTTTCTGAAGGATCTTTCCCACAGATTTTGACTAATAAATTCCCACAACTATTTATCCAAAAAAAATCTGTGAGGAACATGCAAATTTTTCTTTTACAAAAACATATTCAAAACAACCAACTTTTACAAAATATTTTTTCTATAAATCAAATTATCTTATCAATTTCTTCATAATTAAAAACAAAACATATATAAATTACATTATTAAACAATATTAAGAATATAATTTAAATAATTAAATATGCCAAATATTTACAAAATTATAAAGAAAAACATACACTAATTTTATCCCAAAAAGATCTGTGTGAAACATGCAAATTTTTCCTGTACACAAAAACATATTGAAAACAAGCAACTTGCTACAAAATGTTTATTTTTCTATAAATCAAATTATCTTATAAATTTCATCATAACTAAAAATAAAACATATATAAATTACATTTATATCGTTCCTCAACAATGACTTTCAGATTATGCAAGTCAAGAGAAGTAATTTCCGGACTCCACAATTTAGAAACTATTTTTTATATAAAAAATATTTTAGGATTGTGTCATCCATAAGACACTTCCAAACTAGAAATTTTTTTTTTATGAAAAAATGAGTTTTGGATAGTTTAATTCGGAAATTTTTTTTCTAGCAAAAAATGACTTCTATATTGTTTAATTTGAGAGTTAAAATAACTTTACAGTACAATTTATAAGTTAAAAATTAGTTTTTCTTATGAAAAAAATTTAACTTTTAGATTTTGTAATTCGAATTTTTTTATACAAATGATTTTCAGACGGTATAATTTAGAAGTTATTTTTTGATAAATGAAAAGTGAAAAATTTTACATTTATGAAAGGATGAAGAAGTATGGGAGTGAAAAGAAAAAAAATCCCTCCTCCGCTGAAGAAGTTTTGTTTGTCTATTTTAATTGAAAAATAGACAAAAATGAAGAAGGATGTACATAAAATATATTATAATATGATTAAAGAAATAGTCAATATTATTTGAAAAAATTGCACATATAGGAAGAAAATAAACAAAAGGACAGATAATTATCTAAAGGAAATGGATTAATCAATCAGACAATTGAAAGAAAAAATGTACACAAAAATTATAAAAAGCTACAAATGTTATATATATATATATATATATATATATATATATATATATATATATATATATATATATATATATATATATATATATATATATATATATATGTATGTATATATATTATAATTTTTTTGAAAAAACAAATTACCTTAAACTTGATATTCCTTTTCAGTGAAAAACCTAATACAAATAAAATAAAAGGAAAATACAAATAGAAACATGTATTAAGTCTAAACTTTGAGTGTCTCAATTAATCAGAATACTTATATATACAAAAGAAGATATAATGACTTAGGAAAATTGATTGCAAAATGAACTGTATATTTGGCTCGTGGCTTTATATTATTAAGATTTCTTTATTTTAAAAAAGTATAAATTGTTTTCCTTTTCAAAAGCTTTGTATGACATAGTTTTCTTATCATTATCGATTCTTTTATTATTATTTTACGTCAATTGACTGTGGTGGTTGTGGTTTTGATCGAAGAGAAATCGATTTTATTACCCTTTCATTATCATGTTAAATAATTAAAATTGAGTATAATTCGAAAATTAAAATAAAAAACCAATATCTTTAATTATATTATATCAATGCTTCCTAAATTAGTCAGTTAATATGAATTTTTTTTATATAGTTTAATATAATAACAATAATAATTATTATTATTATTATTTATTTTTGAAACAATTCTCATGGTGACAAATGTTGAAGACTTATAAAAATGGATAAAGGGTCATAGATAATGAGCCATTAAACAGCATATAAAGGAATTAAGAAATTGAAGGAATGAGTTGTGAAGCTAATCTTCTAGAACTAAAGCAACTGACAAACAACAATTAAAATAATATACTTTAAATATTCTTTTAAGTTTGATCACAGCTAAATACTTCAACAAATGGGGAGAAGAAAAGAAAAAAACTTGTTACACCACAGCTATAATTCATTTTTCACAAAGGGAAATACAAATATACAATAGCCACAAAATTACCACTGCAAAATCACAAAGCAGCAAACAAGGAAAAACAAAGAATATAAAAAATATGAATAAATTGAATCACCATATTTGCTACAAGCCACTGATAAAGGACAGAGAAAGCAGCTCTCATCCAAATCAAGAGTCTCTCAGTAACTCAAATTTCTACTATCAAATTCAAAACCAATTGTGCTGAGAGCTTCCTCAAAGGTTGACCACAAATGACGAAATTCTGGTTTATGCAGCAACTGGTGGTTCCTGCATGAGGGGACCACAAAAGATGGAACTAAGAATTGGCAAGATAAATTAAAGATTAAAAACTGGAGCACAAATCCAATTCCTCTTTTGATAGAATAACTAGTTTCACTCAACCATGCTGAAACAAAAAAAAAAAAAAAAAATACAAATAACTATTAGTAGGCTGAATTATGCTGATACCCCATGTTCTTAAATTACACATGATACTTTTGTTCTTTTCAATGTTCACAATAATTCCGCTTACCACAACTCCCCTCACATGAGTACACAATGTAACATGTTTTTTGGGTAACAAGGGTGTCAATATAAATTATTGCAGACAGATTAAGGGAGATTACTGCAGGAGTTAGAAAAGCCAATGAATGTCATGTGCAATCTCAAAATTTGTAATTTACTCTTAATTGTTATTATTTGATGTGGTGACATAAAAAGCACCCAACCCACCTTTGCTGTCAAGTTTGATACAGCCAAATGGAGCTTTTCTCTCGTTTTAGTGCCAGCAACTTGGCCAACTTTTGCCACCTTACTGAAAGCACCATTAAACCATGCTGTTCCAGCTGTCAAATATCTGTTCAAGGACAGGAAGGCCATTAACAACTGATAACAAACAGCCTATGTCAAATTAATGACATTTTCAAATAAACTTGTCAATACACACACCTATAGGGAAAGAAAAAGAAGACAAAATTAAAATGTTTCTCTATAAGTAAAAATTAGATTTTGCATAGGTAAAGTTTGAGAACTTCTAACAAAAGCATATTTTTAACTTATCTAGATATATTTATAAATATTTAAAAATTATGGGTCCCGGTTGTCCTCACTGTTGCCTACCTTATCAATGGATTACCCACTCAAGTTCCAGATAGTCACAGTGTTGGTTAGTATCGATTACCCAAAGTCATGTTTTTGGGTGTGTTGTGCTTGTTCATGTTCATAGTCAATTTCATGGGAAATTGGATCCTGGAGCTATTATTCATTAGTTGTTCCTAGGATAAAAAGGGATATTGTTGCTACCATCCTCTAAGTTTAAGAATTTATACCTCTATGAATGTTACTTTTCTTGAAACTGAATCCTTGTATAGAAGCTAAGTTCTTTTGTCATCTGAGTAAACCTTTTCTCCCTCTATTGAAGGAATCTTCTTACATTGATACTACCCCGCTACACTTCTTGCAAGGATATTTTTGGGGCTACTCCTGATAAGGGAAAATCTAGTCCTAAGTGAGGATCAACACCAAAAGTCTCTTCGTGTACAATATTAGAGAGAGAACACATAAACCCAACCTTGTCCAAAACCTAGAGTTGCTACAGAACAAAACCATAGAATTGGGAGTGATGAAGATAGCTCTGTAGTAAATAATGGTCAATATTAGAAGCTTGTAAGGAAGCTCGTTTACTAAGCCCACACCACACCAGACAGCTTGTGTTGTGAGTGTGGTCAATCAGTTCATGCATGATCTTAGAGAACACCACTTACAGGCTGTGAATAGAATCCTTAAATATTTGAAGACAAGTCCACAAAAGAGATTGTTGTTCAAGAAATATGGAAATTAAACATGGAAATATACACTGATGCAGATTATACAGGTTCTATTACTAATAGGAGGTCCACCTCTAGATATTGCATTTTCTTGGGTGGAAACTTGGTGACTAGGAGAAGAAACAAAATGCAGTGGCTAGGTCTAGTGCGGCTGAATTTTGTGATATGGTATTAGTATTGCCCACAATCAAGTTCTATATGATAGGACAAAACACATTGTGATACACCAACACCTCATCAATGGATAATGGTCTTATCACTGTTTCATCAAGAATTCAGCTTGTAGATTTGTTTACAGAAGGGCCTTTACAGTTTCATGATCTCACATGCACGTTGGGAATGATAGATATTCATTCACCAACTTAAAGGAGAGTATTGAATTTTGAAAACTTATTGTTGAGTTACAAGGAGATATTATCAATCTTTGTGATTACTGCATCTAAGATAGTGTAGGATACTAAAAGAGATATTGTAATCAATATACTAGGGAAGTAGAGCTCTACATAAACCCTCTTATACTGGTTTTCAATTGAATTAGAAGAAACAAATCATTTTCTATCAGATATCTAAACTCTTTTCAACTCATGTCATAGGTAAAAGTAAAGTAGTTTCATTAAGAATGAATCAACTAAGTTTTATATTTTATGAACTTGATCTTCTTATTGAAAACTTTTACGTGCCACGTAAAGCTTTTATCAAGAGAAATAATGTCGTATTTTTCAAAATCTCTCAAACAAATTGGTAAAAACAAGAGATTATTTTCTTTGAACTTTGTATGCACCTATGTTGATGGATTTCAACTTTCATAAGAAAATTATTTTATAGGAGTATTATAAGACTAATCCTAAAACGTAAACGTCCACCCTTTATGTATAAATTACATTACATTGTATTCAGTATAAAAGACCTGACTAACCTGCTTGTTTTGACAGCTGATCCAGTATCATTCAGTTTTCTCTCAGCAGCAAATATTGCTGCCATAGTTTTATCTGAAACATGAAGCCTCTGATCAACAGATTTCACTTTCTCATTCATGACAGAGATGCCAACTGTTAGTTTATCGGTCAGTCCAACTCTTTTGTCAAAAGAAATGACCTTTGCAGATGCGTTTGCAGTTAACTGATGCTTTTCATCAAATGCTTTAGCTTTGTTCAAAGCATCTTGTCTTATTGCTGAACCTTTTGCCAGCATACTAGTAACTACATCTTGTGCTCTATTAATGTATATTCTTCCATTGGTGAGGCTAGCTTTGTGCTCCTGAGAGATGTAGTACATCAAACCATAAGCTCAATTTATAAAAGAAAAAAGTTTATTAGTATTAAGTGAACAGTGCCTGTAATATTTGCCTGACACAATATGAGAAACCCTAAAGATTGTTTGATACTGGTATAAATATAAATTACTTTAATATTAATAATTGCAATGTCAAAGTATTATGGTATATTAAAGTGCTAGAAGATGCATATGGAAAGCCGTTAGCACACTGATAATATTTTTCCACGCCTTTTTACCTAACCTTACATTCCCATGAAGAATATCAAATCAGGAAAAATAGATCATGCAAAACATTAGATCTTAATTATACCTCAATATCTGGTGAAACATTGTCAAGAGCTACATCTATAGTATTTTCTACCATCCTTACTTCCTGCATAAATTGAAATCAATCAGTTCTGAATTTTTTAGCAATACTGATACATGATACAGTACAGGAGTTCTTCACATACTGACCTGCATGTCATTCTCATGTATTGGTATGTAGTTCTCAACTGGAGTTATACTCACAATCTGGTCCACTAATGTTGCTCCCTGGCGGACAACAGAAATTTTACTTTTACACATCACCAAGCGCAAAAGTTTATCTAAGTAGAGAAAGCTCCCAATTCAACACAAACAGAAATATGATCGCATCAAAAGACTAAAAAAGCCCACAGAGGAAAGACATTGAAACCAAAATATCAAATAAAAAATGCAATCAAATATACATTGTTAAGTATTAAAAAAAAATAAGCCCTGCTCTGCTAATGTGACATCATACTTCCTGAATGGCAGTTGCAAGAAATTTGTCACTGCAAATGATAGAACTAGCACAAAGCTTACTGTTCATTCGATATCATATAACTTTTATTTTGATCCAGTTTTATGTACAAATTCAGAAAATTTTTATGCTTACTCTCTGCATAACAGAAACCATAAAATGACATCTTGAGGATTTCAATCTCATCCAACTGGAACCTCAATTAAGCACATGGCATTACCAAGACAACCATAACAATTTCACTTGATAAAGACAATCACCATTTCATTTAGCACAAGTAAAATGGAGTATATTGAAGGTCAGATTAGCAAGAGGTATGATAATTCTAGCTTAGAGGTGAAAATTGATGCCATACCATACTGAAAGCAACATGATTTCAGTCTCAGATCCATCATACAAGATGTCAACCATAAGAACTATGATGTCATATGGGACTGAATGGATGACATACAGCCAGCAACAAATTAAGAATGATCTCAAAAAAATCAGAACGTTACTATGGACAAGTGGACATGCAAGACATATAGTAAAAATGTATAGATTGGACGGGTAATTGGGTAGCACAGCACCTATTGAGGAAAAGATGGTAAAATCATAAAACCTATAGGAAAAGCCACTACGGACATTATTTACAATAAGATTCAATTTAACTAGTATGCAGACATGATTTACTATAGAACGTTATGTCATTATTTGCTCCAGATAGCTAACCCCATCTAGTGGAAAAAATGTTTTTGTTGTAGTACCTATAACTTAAATCCAATCTCAAAATTTAAAAGTTCAAAGAACTCAGTTCAGTGTCGAATTATCCTTCTCGAAATTGTAAAGAACCTGTTTCAAAACGTGACACAGAAATGAATTAAACACCAACAGAAGCTGAAAAAAACAATTTCCCTCCTTTCTCTGAGTCAAGATTCATTACAAATCAAACATAACACACCAACAAAGATACAAAATAAAAGAGACATACCGATAACAATAATGCTATCTCAAGCGCTTTTGGGTCTTTAAATGTGACAAAAGCTGTCTTTGATTTCCCCAATACACTGCAACAAACAGACACAAGCATCCAACCATTAGAAACTTGATTGCTAACAGCAAGCATCAAGAAATGAAGTTAAAGACTTGCGACATCTAAATCCAAAGCAATGAAACATAACCGTTTCCTACAGCAAGCATTCACTTCATCTGTAGTCACATTTGCCAAGCTAGAAATACCAAGAATGCTAAGATATATAACAAGCAATTTCAATGAATGAACTGTAGCAAAGCACATACATTACACTACAATAATAGTTAAACCATACCATTTTCTGTTTTTTCTTTACTTTAGTGCATCCAAGTGTGTGTATAAATAAAAAAATTACATTTCTCACACTGCCACACATAAAATCAAAACCAAGAGCACCCCTTAATTTGCTCTTCCTCGTTTAGCTACCACTCAGAAATTACACTACAACTAGCATATGATGATTTTCATAAATTGAAAAACAAAAAAAGAAAAAAAAAAAAAAAACAAAAAAACTAAAAATT
>Ga0209700_108445_pt1 | contig 13183 bp, 6 predicted proteins | sample SiratroredBW_FD_187528 | JGI IMG/M metagenome (GOLD analysis project Ga0209700, IMG submission 187528) | Root nodule microbial communities of legume samples collected from California, USA - Siratro red BW (SPAdes) (version 2) | ecosystem: Host-associated > Plants > Roots > Nodule | place: USA... | reverse complement strand
AATATATTTTTATGTTATTATTGATTTTTATTTCTTTTTATTTTTTATCATTATGCTTTAATTTAAAAGATTACCCGGACAAAATCGGGTGTTGACAATCATCATGTTCTTTTTTTTTTCATTTTTATTCTTTTTCTCTCTTTTTTTTTTTTTTTTTTTTTTTTTTTTTTTTTTTTTTTTTTTTTTTTTTACCAAAATCAATCTTGAGAAATATTTTTTATGTATTCCTTCTTTGATGAATGAGGAATTTTTGATATATTCATTTTTGATGAACTTCTTCTTCTAAATACTCCTTTGATGAATTTCTTCCTTGGAACCTTAGTCTGATTTTTAACATTTTGATGATCCTTGCTAAGGGTATTTTTGAAATAAATATTTATTTTTTGCTCAACGAGGATGCAAAGGATGTGTAAAAGTGTTTGGATGAACAAACATGACCATATATCATTTTTAATCATAATTGCTTGATTTTCAAGGAGTTTAACCATGGAACAAAATTAATGACTTATGATAAGTGCATTTTTCACTTTTTTTCTTTATTTTTTACTATCCTATCTTTTGCTTAGATTGCCCTTTCGGATTTTCAATCTAACGAACTTTTTTTTAATGTCCCTGAAGAATAGAGATAAGAGATTGGCCAACTAATAGAAAACTGACATTTTGCTCCAGTGAAAATTTTAGTTAATGGTAACTATTTGGACAATCCTTTCATTTGGGAATTTTGAGAATCTTTGAAATTTTGAGAAGCTTAGAAATTTTGAGAAAGCCAAAATGGTAATGAGCACCATGTATGCAAATATTTCTTTCGAAAAGCCAATTTTTACCTTTATTAAATATTTTGCTTGAATGATACCAATTTTATTATTTTTCGTAATCTTATGAATCCAATGATCCACGAACAAATAACTCACCACATTTTGCTTTTCTTTTTTTTGAATTTTTTTTTTGAGAAAATGCATCTATGAAATTTTGGACTTTTTTTTTTTTAAAATACATTTATGTGTGAAAGTTTTGGAAATGCATATATGATATATGTTTGAAAATTTTATTTTATTTTTTGAAAAAATGAATTATGAATGCATATGTGATGTATGTTTGAATTATTTATTTTTTGAGAAAATACATTTATGAATGCAGGACTTTTTTTGAATGCATATGTGATATATGTTTGAATGATTTTTTTTTGAAAAAAAATGTATTTATGAATGCGTAATTTTATGGAAATTTTTTAAACAACGCATTTATGAATGTATAAATTTTTTTTATTTTTATTTCTTCAGTGAGGCTGTGACCTTGACAGTGGCAAGAGGGTTTCAGATTAAATGAATGCACGAATGTATGCAATACTTTTCAATTTTTTCTATTCTTGATTTTTTTTTTGTTTGATATTATTATTTAGGAAGAGATGCAAGAGTCCATGGATAACGCATGAACATATACATGGAATCCTATAAAGACATGATAATTTTTTCATAGTTTCCATTTCTGTTTATTGAATGAATGATGACATGAAAATGCATATATGAATTCTATTTCATATTTTTTTTAATGACCAATGATCTAAAAATGTATATATGATTTTTTTATTTTATTAAATAAGAATGCATGTATGAATGCATAAAACTCTATTTTTTATTTGTTTTAATTGAGATGAATGCATAAAACTCATTTTTTTTTATTTTTTCAGTTTTGATTTAAAGAGAATGCATAGCTGCTTATATAAAACTCTCACTTTCATTTTTCCTTTTTGAATGAGAATGCATGAATGAATAAATAAAACTCCATTCTTATTTTATATTTCAATGCAGTATGAATGTCTTTGAAGATGTATGATGCACGATCAAATGTATAATGTATAATGTATATTAAGATATGTGATGCATGTTTAGATGTGTGATGAATGTCTCAATGTATGATAATATTTAGAAGTATGATGCATGTCTAAGTGTCTGATGCATGGAAAACTAATTAATGTTTGCACATCAATAATCTTTTTTATGCGAGCAAATTAGAAAAAGGTGTACACAAATACAAATTAATTAAACAATAACTACAAAATAAAAAAAATTCTTTTGTTTTATTTTGTTTTTTTATTTTTTGTTTCGTATTATTATTTTTTTATGAATGAACTTTCTAGGAATTCATTTATTAATTTTTTAAGATAATTTTTTGTTTGAAAATGCAAATATATGAATGCATAAAACTCTATTTTTATTTCTTGTATTTTTTTGTTTTGTTTTTTTTTTTGTTTTATTATTATTTTGTTCATGCGTGAAAATGTATTTAGAAATGCAAGAAATTTTTGGGAATGTATTTATAAAATTTTTCGAGAATTTTTTTTAAATGCAAATGAAGGCTTAAAATGGATGTATAAAATTGGATAATAAGCATGCATAGTTTTTTCCAAGAGAATGTATTTATGAAATTCTTCTTTTATTTTTTTTATAAGGTAAGATTTTTTTTAAAAAAAATGCATAAATAACTAAACTTTTGATATTTGATATCAACATTTTTTTTAAAGAAATGTATAAGTGCAATGGGAGTGCATGATGAATTCATATTATTCATTTTTTTATTTAAATCTATTTTTTATTGAATGAATTATAATATGAAAATGAATTCTATGTTTTTTTTCTTTGTTTGTTTGAATAAGATTTCGAAAATGAATGCATTAGGTTATGAGGATGCATGGATGAATGTTTTGATTCTATTTGAAACTTTTTTTTTAAGAATGCATGTATGCTATTTATATGAGAGTACATGAATAGTGCATGAAACTTTAGATGACAATGGATTCTATGATATATGTATAGATGTATGAAGTCATAGGTCAATGTATGAATGAATCGAATCCCACTTTCTTTTATGATTTTTTTTTAAATATATGAATTTGTAAATGATAATGTATAAATAAATGAATGGATGAATGAATGTATTATTTTTTAATCTTGAAAAAAAAATGAATGTATGAATGAAATTATTTTAATTTTTTATTGGTTTTTTTTTTGCAATATCATGGAGATGTATCGATGAATGAAATTTATTTTGATTTTTTTTTAATGTTGTATGAATGGATGCATGACTACATTTTATTGATTTTTTAGGAAAAGACAATATGTAATGCATATGAAAAAAATGAGATCGTATTTTTTATAAGTATAATGTTTTTTTTTCTAATCCTAGAAAGTTTGTAATGCATGTTATAAAAAAAATATTTAATGTCTTTTATTTTTATTTCCCAAAAATCATTTTTTAGAAAAAAAAATATGCAAGTGGGACAAAAATGTTTAATGTTTTTTCATATTTTCCAAAATCATTTTTTTAGGAAAAAAATATGCAATGCATTTGAGAAAAATGAGATTAGTATTTTTTTAAAAATCCATTTTTTTTATTTTTTTAAATAGAAAGTATGTGATCCACTAAAAAAAATGAGATTAATATTTTTTACTTTTTTTATTTCTAAAAATTAATTCTTTTTTTAAACAAAAAGTATGTGAAAAAAATGAGATTAATGCTTATGCATAGAAAAAAATCATTCTTTTTTTTTAAGGAAAAATGTTGAATGTATACCAAGTAAACTCCTAGAAAAGAGAGGTGAGTCACAATTGAACTTTCTTAAGTACCAAGTCTTTTTTAACCAGAGTTGTTCTTAGACCACTCTCACAAATTTGCTTTAAAAAATATAAAATTGAATTTAAAAAAAAAAAAAAAGATGTATTGTATGCAAGAAAAAAATGAGATTGATATTTTTTAGGTTTTTAATACTTGTGTAATGAATGGCAGTGGATTGTTGAGCTGCAAAAAGTCTCCCTTAGTGCCTTAATTAGGGTCCGCCCTAGTGAGGCTTAAGTTTTAAACATGTTAATGTGTTCACAAAAGGTGGCTTATCCTAATTTTCTATTAAATGTCACTAGAGCTATGACCCCCTTTACCACACATCCATATCAATCAGTAATGACAATCTTTATGGACATGATAATAAAGGAAACAGACTCTAGTTAGAATTTTCGAACACCTGGGTTAAGAAGTACATCCGCCCAGTTTTGCTACACAACTCTTCTATTTCTAAGCTTCACAGGCCCGGATATAGGGCTTCACTCATTATACACAATAAAGTGGAACTGTGAACGGAGAAAAATGCATACCCAACTCTCACATGCAAAACAACCAGAAAATTCCCAGGCAGATATACATAACATACATAACACGTCTTCTACCCTAGGGTTCAATATTTCAACAATACAAGTATCTATGTATCTATATAGGGCTTCACTCATTAAAATATATAGGATGCAATATATACAAAGAAAGGGAAACGTGAGCATTCAAAAAACCACACAAATTTTACTTATTTAATTAAATTGGCTGGCCTAACTCTCAAAATGTCCCTAGTAGAGTCGCCATCTAACGCAACCAAGATCACGACGGGACAATATCTAAAATTAATTTTTAAAAAATATTTAAATTTAGATTGGGAGTTGTCACCATAGTTTATTATGAAAAAACTATAGAAAAACCAAAAATAAAATTTGTACGAACCAAATTCAAGATTCGGGAGTCGGTTACGTGTGGGAAAGATATTAGCACTCCACAACGTCCATCCTAAGACGGTACTTTTAATGAAATGAATAGAAATAAGTGTAGTTTTACAAAATATTATTTTTCGCAAATAATAAAAATAAGAAAATATATAAAACAATTTTTGAAATAAAAAGAATAAATAAAACAGTTTTCAAAAAAATAAAAAATGTAAAACATTTCTCAAAAAAATAAAAAGTAAAGTAGTTTTCAAAAATATAAAATATAAAAATTTTACAAAATTAAAATATCAAATATTACGAAACAAATTCTTAAAATAAAATGATCCCTAATTTTCTTTTGTGGAAATACGTAGAACCTAGATCCTTGTCGGGCCAAAAAAATAAAAAATATATGTTTTTTGTTTTATTTTACTTATTTGCATCTTTATTTATTTTAATTATCATTTATTAGTATTTGTGTTTATTCTAATTTGTTTTTATTTTATTTTATTTGTTGTATTTGCATTATTGCTAATTAATATTTATTTGTCTTACAATTTTATTTGTTTTCTCTTATTTGTCTTTATTTATATTATTATTATTATTCTTTTGGAAAATAATATTTTTGTAAAATCATACTTATTTCTATTCATTTTATTAAAGGTATCGTCTTAGGACGGGCATTGTGGGGTGCTATTACATTTTTCACACGTAATTGACTTCCAAATCTTGAATATGGTCCGTAGACATTTTATTTTTTGTTTTTCTATATTTTTCCATAATAAATTGCAGTGGCAAGTCCAATATCTAATTTAAATATTTCATAAATAAAATTTTATTACCTCGTCGTCATCCGGTTGCGATAGATTTTACTCATCCTAAGACGATTACATGTGGGGAAGGTATTAGTACCCCACAACCTCCGTCCAAAGACGATACCTTTAATCAAATAAATAGAAATAAGTGCGCTTTTACAAAATATTATTTTTCTCAAATAATAAATAATAATATAAATAAAGACAAATAAGAAAAAACAAATAAAACAGTAAGACAAACAAATATTAATAAGAATACAACAAATAAAATAAAAACTAATTAGAATAAACACAAATACAAATAAATAATAATTAAAATAAATAAAGATGCAAATAGTAAAATAAAACAAAGAACAATATACTTTTTATTTTTTGCATATTTTCATAAAGAAAATCAGGAATCAGGTAGTTTTATTTTAAGATTTTGTTTGATAATATTTGATATTTTAATTTTTTGAAATTTTTGTTTTTGAAAACTATTTTATTTTTTTATTTTTTTTATAATTATTTTACATTTTTTATTTTTTTGAAAACTACTTTTATATATTTTAAATTTTGAAATTTGGATATTTTATTAACTTTTGGAAAATATAGATATTTTTCGAAAATTATATATATTTTATTAATTTTTGGGAAAATATTTTATATTTTTTATTGAAAATTTGGAAATGTTTTATATATTTTTATCATCAAAAATTTACTTGAAATGAAATATTATTTATTGATTTGGTAAGAAAAAAGAAAAAAAGAGCAAGGGTAATAATAATAATAACAATAATAATAAAAATAAGAATGGTTAAGGGTCTCTGCTGAGTATCCTGATGTTTTTGCTTCCATGATCCACTGAGATTTTAAATTTTGGAAATTTGAGTTTTATGAGATTATGATAAGAGCAATAACCTCTTGATTTTGTTGGGGATTAAAGTTCAATAAGTGCTCAGTGCTTCTATTAAATATTTGTTCTTTTAGGTGGTTTTGAGTTCCTGTTTGAGTACTCTAATGTTTTTGCTTCCATGATCTACTGAGATTTAGGTTTTTTTGTCTTCTGAGACCGTGTGAAACAACATCCTCTAGAAAGAATTAAACAACAAGATGTGCTTAGAACAACATCTCCAGTATAACAAAAATATTTTTTTAATGCAAATTTATTTACAAGCAATACAAAATACTAATATTCGTGATATTGAAATTTTAACAAGTTAAAACAATGAAAAACAAAATAAGAACAAACAGAACAATCACATGAGGCTGGGCCATCAAGACATACCAGTTGAAGACTAGTTTTAACAAAATTCACCTCTTTCTTCTAATTCCAGCCTTCGGATCTTCAGTAATTTTGTTCGTATGTAATTCTAGTGCCCTCTCCCCAAAACGTGTGTCATCCTTATTTTGGTATTTTCTTTTATAAAATTTCTTCAGACCCCTCAATTACTCTGCTAGATAATTCCACTTTAATTGAGATATAAATCTCAATCAATCAAAATTATTTGCAATCAAGAAGAATAACCACCCATCATTACCATTATTTCAAATTAAGCATAATAATATCAAATTAATATCATTATTTGCATTTAAGCAGGATAATCACCATCACATTCTATCACCAATCTGTTCAAATTCTATTAATTATTTTTTTTAATTTTAAATTAATTTTCCTATATTAAAAGAAGGATAACTAAAAATGCAGTCAGATTATTTAATGGAGATATAAAGTGTGACGTAGCAGCACTTTAATAGGATTTTTTTATTTTTTGATTTTTTTTAACATATTTTTAATGAATTGGACCTCAACAAACTAATTTACTTTATTTTTCCAAAATAAACCATTTACTGATTTGAGCTTTATTTTTTCTTGACTGAATATCTTAATGAGTTAAAAATTTTTCAAATTTTATTCTTTTTTTATTATTTTCTGCAGTTTATTTTAAAACAAACCCAACACACATTTTTTTTACTTTTTTTCCTTTATACAAATTTTATTTCAAAACTTTATTCATTAAAAGGAACTAAAACTTTTTATTTATTTGAAAATTACAACATATGATAAAAATATATTTTTTAATTTTCAATTTTTATTTTCAAATAATTTTATTTCTCCAAACAAAATTGGACGTTGACATTAACTTAATTGTATCAAGTATTATCTATGAGACAAAACATGAAGTATTGTAGAGACAAAGAATGAAGTATTGCAGAGACAAATAATGAAGTATTCTCATACATACAGTTTTAGCCGAAAAATTGCATTCAAGTGATGAATTGACGAATTGGAAATTCACATAAAGAAGCATCAAATCAAAAGACAAAGAGCACACCTCTTGAAGCCTTTTGCAATCGTCTGGAGATTCTTGTTTCTTTGATTGTTTTCCAATTTCTTTCTGCTTCTGTACTTTCATTTTCTTACTCTTTTTCTCCTTGAATTCTGAATCGTAATGTATAGACTCTCTAATGTGTATGAGTATTTTTCTGACGTGTAAAAAATGAATTTCTGTGATGTATAAATCATTATATAGGCACAGCGTTTTAATGTTTTGCCTTTCCGGTTTGGGTTCTAGTTGCCAACTAGAAGCCTAATCGAAACGCATTGTGCATGCTTCCTTACTAAGTGAAATGAAAAAAGATTTAAATCGTCTTGAGCTTTCGGTCATCGGTTGCACATGAGGAAAACGATTCAAAATGATGAAATGGAACAAGCGAAATAGCACAGAGCAATATAGAAGATGATGAATAGTGTCGCTCCGATCATGTGGTGTCACATCATCCGCTTTTCATTTTTATTTTTCCTTTTTCCCTTTTTATTTTATTTTTCTTCTCTTTCTCTTTTTTTTCTTCTTTTTTTATATTCTTTTATTCTTTTTTATTCTTTTTTTTTCTATTTTTATTATTCCTATTGTCTAATTTGTCCTAATTTTTAATTTTTTATTATGAATTTGAAAATTTAGAGTCAAAATAAAACGGAAATGTAAATAGTAAAAAATGTCGACATGAATAATATTTTTTTTTTGTATTTTTCACTGGATAAAATTAAGTGTTGAGAAATAGAAAAAAAAAAATGAGAGAAAAAGTTTAGTCTTTTAATAAACGAAAAAAACTGGGAAAATAAAAATTGATATTAAGGCTTGATCCATTAAAGTGTACATGAAAAATAATAAAAAATTAAAAAGATGAAAAAAACATATTTGTTCGCTTCACCCTTTATATCCTATTCTCATCAATTTCCTTTAATGGCCCACGAGTCCAATTACTTTCTCAACCTTCTTTTCTCACCTTCACACCTCATTATCCATTCTTGGGCCAATCAATATCAGCTCTTCATACCCCGTCGTTTGATATTCCCTGCACCTCCTCATCACTTCCTACAGCCTCCCGCATGCTCATCCAATTCCTAACTCCATCGTTTTGTTTTAATTGAAATTAATTGAAAATAAAAGAGAATTCATTCCTGTAATAGATTTGGATCTGAACTCATCGTGTTTTACTTGAAATTAATTGGAAATAAAAGAGAACTCATTTTTATAATAGAATTGGATTTGAATTGCACCGTTCTGTTCCTGATAATTGAAATTAATTGGAAATAAAAAAAAATTCAACATTTCTGTAACGAAATTTGATTCATCGGAAAGATAGGAGTAATAATTTCAAATGAGAATTGGTTTATTTTTACACTAACAATTGATCTCTACTCTCATACTCTTCATTCACATCAGTAGATGCATAAAAAAATTTCACTCTCATTCTGTTCATCCCCATATCCTCCACTCCAAAACGAGAAGCAAATAAAAAAGAGAAAGAAAAAAAATTCAAAAAACCACACAAGTATAATTCTAGAAGTGTCTTGAATTTTGTATTACTTTTACATTTTGCTACTCAATAGTCATAAGTAAAAAGGAAAAAGAAAAAAAACAAACAAAAGAATCACCAAGAGAGTTGCAGCAACGATGGTGTCAAAGGTGACTTCTTTTTTAATGTCCAATGGGAAGGCCAAGATGTGAAAAGAGTAGCACTAGTAAGAGGAAGGAGAAATGAATGAGTTGTTGGCGAGGTTAGGGTACAAGGTATGTTGCAGAGATGTTGAAACTGTTGGAGATGATGATAAGGAGTGCCCTTTCACAAAGTCTTACCAAGTGCCCTTTCACGAAGTCTTATCGAGTTCCCTTTCACAAAGTCAAAGTCAAACAAAACTGAACTAAGTGTCTTTCCGAGTTCCTCTTCACAAAGCCGAAATGAGTGTCTTTCTAAGTGCCTTTTCGCCAATCCTAAACCCAGTATGCATTTCTTCAATTCTAAACTAAGCGCCTTTTGACCAAGCCGAACCGAATATGTCTTTCACCAATCCTAAATCGAGTGCCCTTTAACCAAGCTGAATCGAGTGTGCCTTTTACCAAGTCCAACCGTTGAATGTACCTTTTTCTAATGCCACATCACACCAAGCCGAATCAAGTAACGCCTATGAAATCCCTTACTACACCCTCACATTGACTCTCTTTCTCCATTTTTATTATTTTCTTCTGTTTTGTTAAAAAAATTGTGGGTCTATTAAGTTTATCTTTTTAATTCTTGCAACTTACAACACTTATTTTTCACCCATGCAACATTTCTTCTCGAGCTTTTATTTTAAAATAATTTGATTAAACATTCAAATGACTGTACGCGTTATGCGGAATTTAATTTGATGTCTAATACGAATTTTTTTCTTTAAAACTATACACGAAAAAAATCTATGATTGATAGGAGTATCGAGCACGGTCATTTGTACCTCATATCAACGAATACAATTTCTAAATATCAAATTTTTAAATATTAAATCTATAATAATTAAAAAATAATAAAATTTTCAAAAATTAAAAATTATAAAATTTTTAAAATTAAAATATATAAAACACTTTAACAAACAATTTTACCATAACTACGTAAAAGAATATCTTTGTTGGGTAAAAAAAAAGAAAATATTTTCACTTTTTGAGTTAGATTTAAACATTTTTATGTCAAAAGTGTCAAGGAAAGAAATTTTATTATAATAGTTTTTATAATTATGATTATATTTATAATATTAACTTGTTTCTATATTAATAAATAAAGTACATAGTCTCATACTTAGAATTTTAATATAATTTTTTATTATAGTTTATGACATATATATAGTAAATATAATATAATCAAATCATAACATAATATTTCAAGAATCACATTTATTTATATGTACCAATTAATAATTAATTAAAAATATATAATATAATAAGTAGTTTGATGTAATTGTTTATTTCCACATCTAAAAGTTAATCAAAAAATAAAATAAAAAGAAAATTTTCATATATTAAATAATTTTAATCTTATTTTTCATAAATTCAGTTAATCTTGCTTAATATAGTGGACTTGTCATAATGACATTGATACATAAAGCAAGTCGGAATCCTATTTTTTTTAAAGACTACGGTTTTTTTTTTACATACTAATTATTCTTAACAAATTACGTATTTGTTCATAATTAACTAATCATGTAATTGAGATTTGATTTTTTAATACATTTGATAAAATAAAAATTAAGATTCCGTTTCTTTAATTTTCCATTAATTCAGTCTTTTTATCTAACACATAGAACAACTTCCTAGTCATAAAACTTTTACAGTAAATGTAAATATAATATCACCAATAATGATCCATGAAAATTTATTGAAGTTGAAATCTTATTAATATATTATTAATGTATAGGCATACATTGATAATATTTTATTATTCATATCAATTCTTGAAAGATTCTTCACGAATTCAAGGTCTTTCACGGGAGAGGTTGTTGCTGAAAGACCGAGTTACATTTTTGACACAAATGGTTAATGCATACGCAACCGCAACCTGGACAAATAGTCTCACAATGTTCAGTTTTGTCACAATGTAGACTCACCACATTTCTTGCTTCTGACTTCGTACACACATCTGCAACCATAAATCATACATTATATTTATAACACAAAATTAACTCCAAGATATGTATAAAACACCAAAGAAAAGGATTCAAAACGAAAGTTTATTGACAAAGAGAAGAAAGAATGGAACATATACTAAATCGCTTAAAGTCCATCACAGAAATTAAATCATAGAAAAGCATGACTCATATTATAACCTGATGCAATCGTGATAACAAGCAATAGGCATACAAATCCCACAGCAGACTTATGTGAAGAAGCCATCTTAATCCAATGCAATGTTTTCATAACACAACACAAATGTGTTTATATAAGCAAATGCTCAAGAAAAATGAGACTTTTGGTCAGTGATAACATTAATGATATTTTAAGAGTAGTAACATTAGTATTAATAATATTAATAACATTAATATTAATAATATGTTAATATTAATAATATGTTAATATTAATAATATTAATATTAATACTAAAATTATTAAAAATAATATTAATTATGATAACAATATAATTAATATTAATATTAATATCAATAATAATATTATTAAGAATATTAAAACAATTCAAATAAGAAATTTAAGATATTAATAAAAAAATATTAAAAGTAATACTAACATTATAACATTAATAACAAAAATATTATTATTATTAAAAATAATAAATTCTTAATAATTATAATAATAATATTATCATTAATGACATTAATAATAATATTAATAATACCAATAACTTTAACAATAATAATATTAATAAAAGTAAATATTAAAAAAAGTGTTAAAAAATTATTAATATTGTAATATTAATAATGTTAATAATAATAAGAATATAATTAATGATATTAATAATAAAATTAATTATGTTAATAACAATAACAATAATAATAATAACACTTTTAAACAATAATAATATCACTTATTTTTTTACAATAGCATAGTAGGTAAAATTTAATAAAATAATCTACGAAAATATAAAAATTAATTGAGACTTAATAAAGAAAAATAGATATTTCTAATCAATTTTCCAAAAATTGAAAAGATTAGTCATTTGGATTTATCATTTTCATTTTAATTAAAGAAAGTTTTATCCCATTTTATTTATTAGGGAAAAACAAGGTTTTAATAAATAATGAAAAAATAAAAATATAGAAAAGAAAGGAAAGAGGAAGGAAAAATACGAAAATTAAAATTGATGTTGATATCTAATCCATTAGATTTTACATAAAAATAAAAAAAAAATTAAAAAAGATAAAACAAAAAAGAGATTTGCCCTGTTTTCCCCTTATATCCTATTCTCATTAATCCTCTTTAATCATGAGTCCAATTGCTTCCTCACACCTTTTTTCTCACTTGCACACCCCATTATCCATTCTTTCCATATCACCTCTTCATACCCTGTGATTTGATATTTCCTGCACCTCCTTATCACTTCCTACACCCCTCCTGCATGCTCATCCAAATTCGTAATTGTACCGATTTTTTAATTGAAATTAATTGGAAACAAAAAAAAAAAGGAATCTATTCTTGTAATAGAATTGAATTTGCATTGCACTGTTTTGTTTTAATTAAAATTAATTGGAAATATAAGAGAATTCATTCCTGTAATAGAATTAGATTTGAATTGATCGGTTCCATTTCCTTTTAATTAAAATTAATTGAAAATAAAAAAGAAAATTCATTCTTGTATGAAATTAGATTCTTCAGTTTCTGTAATAAAACACACTTAATAAAGCGAAAAAGATGGGAGGAATAACTTAAAAAGAGGGAATTGATTTATTTTTACAATGACAATTGATCTCTACTCTTGTACTCTTCACTCACACCAGTTGACAGATAAAATATTTTCACTCTCATTCTCTTCATTCTCATATCTTCCACTTAGAACCCAGAAGCAAAGATGAAATACAAAAAAAAAAAAAAAAAAAATTCAAAA
>Ga0209700_108444_pt1 | contig 13184 bp, 8 predicted proteins | sample SiratroredBW_FD_187528 | JGI IMG/M metagenome (GOLD analysis project Ga0209700, IMG submission 187528) | Root nodule microbial communities of legume samples collected from California, USA - Siratro red BW (SPAdes) (version 2) | ecosystem: Host-associated > Plants > Roots > Nodule | place: USA... | reverse complement strand
AGGTTTTTTTTTTCAAAAGAATAAAATAAAAGCATCACCATCAAGCACATTACCAATAACCACCCATCAAAAAAGAAAAAAGAAAGATCAAGTTTTTACAAAATAAAACAAAAGGGGTCCAACAAGCAGTGAACTTACGCCAAGGAGGAGGACTAGTGATGCAGTAGGAAACATTTGGAAGTTGATCTTTCACAGGGTGCGGCTGAAGCTCTTCCGGTTTGGGTGGTGGTGCAACTCCTGCCATGTTACTACCTCTCTGACCCCAGTGAACTTAGTCAATTCCAATGCTCTTAAAACCCAACAACCAAAAAGAAAAGAGAAAGGTTGTAACAAAGTAACAAACAATACCAGTTAGCAGAAAACCAGAACTTTATTTTCCCACAGACAAATATAAGCAGGATAATAAATGCCAATGGTGTGGAAAACAAGACAAGAATCAAGATGAACACTTTCCTCTAGGGAGTAGGGGGGAATGCAGGAAAGGACCACGGGCAAGTTCAGGGGTGACAGACACACCTTGTCAGTAACCTTATGCAATGCAACAAATGCAGGGAGATTTCTTGGCCCAACAAATACAGAATATGGAAAAAAGCAAAATGAGTCAGACTCCTCCTTCACCCCTCCTAAAGCAACAACCAACCAAATTGCCCTCTCACCAAGTGACCATTGCTTTATATTTGTAATAATATTCCAATATTCTAATCTAAGATTAAAAACAAAAATATTATTACTATTTCTAGTTGGCATTTAACAAGAAGCACCGTCCTTAACTTTTAATAAACTGATTTAATTTTGTATTTATTGTTTCACCACAGCTATTAATATTTTTCAAAAACTTTAACTCATTAATCAGAAACTCCTGAAAACTGTCCCTCTCACGCGTTTCTGCCTATAATATAACCTTACACACACCAAAACACTGAATATTACACAAATTCGAAAGTAAGATAACTAAAATTTGTTTAATTAAATAATCACATAAGACCCTCTTGACAGCACTTTTTTCTTTGTTTTATCACATAAGAAAGTTTAACATTTGACCATACTTTTGCTTCTCTCAGCCAATGTACCTTAGTTCTGACTAGTGACGCAAATGATAAGAAGGGTTATCTTTTACCTTGACCCAGAATTTGAAACTTAAAATTACTACCCTTTTGAACAAAGGCATGAACAATTTTGAATTTTTATGAGAAATTACAAATAATTTAAGCTAACTTTAACTTCTAAATGTAGATAAAGTGGGTGGAATATTTTCTTTAAAAATGAATTGGAAAGTGCAGACTGAGTGTAAATTGTGACTTTTCATTGAATTTTGCAGGTTTTGTGCAACAGTTTAATTCCTTATTTTTATTAAATTGTCAAATATTAGCACAGACTTCTGTCATGTCTCCCTCTTTTCTTGTTCATTGAGGGTTTTTCATGTCATCTGCCTCTGAGTTGTCATTATTGGATGCTTTCCCTTCCTCTGCTCAATTAGGAAATCCTTGCTAATGTGACAGTGATCACACAGAAACTGTATCTTTGTAAAAAAAACTTATAATAGTTTAAATAATGTAATCATTGTTATTACTTTTATTTTATTTTAAAAATATAAAGTCACTCTCTTTTGCTAATATTAAAGTTTTTTAAATAGAAGATAATTTTCTTAATATTAATGTAGCTTCATTACCTGATAAAAATAACAATGACACTTCATTACCTAAATTTAATTAAGTTATTTTTCTGTTAAGATGATATTTTTAGTTAATCTCATTTTTATGTGTACTTCAATATATTTAACTTTTTATGCATATATCTATTTGTGAGGAGAACTTAGTTCAGTGAAACCGACAACTTCTCCACATTAGAATGAATATGGGGATTTGGTTTTCATTTTTGCATGATCATGGAAACAGGCATATATCCCAAGTTACAAAGATCATTGAATGAACAACATCAAAGGTACAGAGATTTTATCCAGGAATCAATTCTGGTATCCTTTTATGTTAATGGCAACGGTTGCATTCCATTTATTTCCAATTTCACTTTGCTTAAACAATATTCATTCATCAAATTTAATAGGTGATTTTTGCTTACTTGTATATTTTTTTATTTTAAACTTTATACTTTAAAATATATAAAATACACTTTTGGCGTATGAATTATACCAGTTTTTATAATGTTGGTAACTGTTTGCATTGACTTTGAAACTTGCGGTGCTAATTTATATATTGAGAAAACTAAGTTAACTGAAGACTTGAAATTTGTAGAGCATATTTTTGTCTTGAAAAGAACAGTGAGTTTGAGTGTATAACTTAAATTATATTTTTTATATTATATTTTATCAAAAAGTTATGAACAGTTATTTCGTGATTTAGGGATACAAAATTTGACTAGGAGATACTTCGATTTGACCCATCTTGCTTATGTTGTTAAAATCAAAATAAAATAAAATAAAATTATATTGTATTATTTAAATAATGTAAATATAAGACAGTACTATAAATTAAATTTATGTCACCTTATTGAAATACGTGCTCTGTAATATTGAAGTCAGTCAAAAACTATGCCAACTTTATCAATAGGTTTACACGGCTTCTTCTAGTATTCATAAACTGAGCTGTATAATTTTCATAATTAACACCACAGCAAGATTTGATTAGGCTCCAACCCCACCAATCTCCTTTGCAAGTGAATGTGTTAAGGATATTAAAAAAATTAAAATACTTTCTTTTTGTTCCGATTGTTCTTCTTTTACAAGTGTTATTTAAGGGTTTCTTATAAATAAACAATATATAATAAGTTTGCCAGTTTTAATAAAATAATTATAAATTCTTTTATTTCTAATTAAAATCAGGAGAGAAAAGTAACTAACATTATGGTGAACTTTAAAAATAACATTTAAATAAAAGTAAAAATCTCTTTATTAAAATACTTAAAAAGAAATGGAAAAGATATTTAATTAAATTGAACTAAATTATAAGAAAATTGGTCTATTTTTATTAAAAACTAAACTAAAATATTTTTTAGTTTAATTTTTAAAAATAACTTACTAAAAAGAGCATTTAAGTGTTCTACTTTAGTTAAATGAAATCTTATCTACATTTATATTATTATTTATTACATATTTTGTAATATCTACTAATCAATACAAGATAAATAAATATCTACATAATACTTATATTATTTTTTATAAATCTTTCAAAAAAAATGAAACTTCTCTTTCACAAGAAAATCACATAATATATAACAGACAACATATAAATATATAATAATTTTTTTATCTCTTTTTAACATATCTATATTGATATAAACAAACAAAATTTTAAAAACAAACTTGTATATATGAATTTATTGAATGATATATATATATATATATATATATATATATATATATATATATATATATATATATATATATATATATATATATATAATGAATGATGTCTCATCCATATACTCTTGTAATCTTAAATTCATTCATTGAACATCTATCAAAAATCAAGCTTCTATCTCTCAGTTAAAATGTTATATAATGTAATGAGTTACTAACATCCTATATCTCAGACACTTAACTCTACTTTCGAAAGATTAAATAAATTAAAAAATATGTGTTTATCATACTATCTTCACCAAGTTGTTACCATAACAAAGCTATATAATAGGAACTGAATTCACTCATAAGACAAAGTAAATCCATATGACCTATACATTTTTGTACCACATATACCACTTAATATTTTACTCTATGTGAGTCTAATATTAGTAGACTCAGGACCATCTCTTTTAAAATTTTAAATTTAATACATAACCTAAATATCTCTTCTATGTGAGTTCAATATTAGTATAGTTAGGATCATATCCTTTAGAATTTCAAATTCAATACACAACCTGAACATAATATTACTTCCTTAAAAATAACTATATTCACGATACTTCACATGTCATATTACAACTATATAATCATAGATATTCATTCGTGTATATATATATATATATATATATATATATATATATATATATATATATATATATATATATATATATATCCAACTCAATTTAAATCTTGATAAATTGAAATTCATCATTCATTTAATCATAATAATATTCAAATACTATATATTGATCAAATATAACAATATAGTGAAACATAAACAAATTTTAGCATTTAAAAACATTTAACATGTTTTTCAAAATTTAGAAAATAGTCTCTCTTCCAACCAATATTGTGTTTGTCTAGATAATTAAGCACATATTGCAATTCACCTAACTATCATTCTATTCGACTAGGAAAAGGTGCCAACTTGCCTAGGGAATTTAGTCTCCAATGAAAACTTTGCTTGTCCAACAATTAAGACTCTCTGGTTTTCAATTAATTGAATTTCGCTCAATGAGAGTTTTGTTTGTCTAATAACTCTATATAATTTAGAGATTCCCTAGAATATATCAAGCGATCCAATTAGTTCAAATTAAGTTTTTTTTTTCGTTTCTTATGCCTAACATGGAATATTTTGTTCCAAAATAACAATTTAAATCAATTTGACTCAATTGAAATATTCCAACTATTAACTATTAAAATGCACATCATAACTCATTTATAATCTATTCACTCAAACTATACAAATTTTATCTCAAGCATATCATACATAGCTAACCAAATTGTCTACAAGAAACATTCAATATTAAATCATGAACATCTTCACCATATCACCGAACATTCATCTCAAGATTGAAACAATTTGAATATATATTTAAACAATATATAATCCCTGGATAAAACCAAATATTGTGACCACATCACCTTTATATTCAAATCATCTATTCCTAAGATATTATAAAAAAACATAACTAACTTCCATTGCCTCTCAAGACTTGTTAACTCAAACTTAAGCTCCCAACTTTTCTATTTTCATGGGAATACTAAACATGTACATAAAAGACTATCATCAATAATCTAAACATATTATTATGCTTCTAGACTAAAAGAGATTTATCTTTGCCAAAAAAAACAACACATTCAAGTACCAAAAACTTAAGCTTATATTATTACGCTTCTAGACTAAAAGAGATTCATCTTTGCCAAAAAAACAATACATACAAGTACCAAAAACCTAAGCTTGTAACCAATTCAAAAAACTAGCTCAAGAAAAAGGATAAAGAGAAACTTAATCAAAACCATCAAAAAATAATGTTTCTCTCATGTGAGCTCTAATTTAAGAAAAAATAAACACATTCTTCAAGATCTTAGAGAGAAATTAGAGAAAAAAATATTTTAGAAAAATGGTGATTTTTATAAAATAAAGTTTGAGTAGATATATTTTCTATTTATAACTTTTTAACTTAATTATAAGTCATACTTCTTCTCAATTAAACTGCTTCTACTCTTAAAACATATTAATGATCCTTACACATTTTTTAAGTCATCAATATTTTTGGTAAATTGTTAAATATGATTTTATATAAGTAAACTTAAATATAAATTGTTAAACTTGTTTGTTAATAATCTTTAATATTAAAAATTATCTCAATAGATTAATAAATATGTTATTTTATACTTAAGAAAATGAAAACATCTTCCATGATCTTATGAAAAATAAAGCTCTAACATCTTAGTTTCTTCCATCACACATGTCTCTCTTCTCAGTTTGTTATTTCTCATGTAATTGCAAATATTTTTACGTTGTTTAGGGGGTTCTTTAGGAGTGTGTTGTTATTTCTCATGTAATTGCAAATATTTTTACATTGTTTAGGGGTTCTTTAGGAGTGTGTGTGTTTAGATTACAGGACCTTTTTTATCAAGTACGATGTATATATTTTATATTTAGTCTGGCTGTGTTTCTTTTGTAAGAAACAAAAATCTTATGGTAAAACAAAAGTGTCTTTCATTAATAGTTTGTTGCTTCTATATTAAGATTTGACATTTGTGTTAGTATATTATATATAATAAAATGTACATTAGGTTTCAAAAGGTTGACGACTATACATTATTAATAAACAAATCCATATAAAAATTTAGTTGAAGGAATGAAAACAATATGTAACACCTCAAAAATAATATTTATAAAGTTAACATGCTAACATTCTACTAATTATAATTATAATTCATCAACATACAGTAATCCTTTAAATTAAAGTATTTCAAAATTCAACCTTCAGAATTCTACTAACATACAATTATATATCTCCAAATTGTTTTCCAAATTTAACTTATGCCTAAAAGCACCACTCATTCCAAATGATCCTCCACAGATCCATCTACAACACCATCTGCTCCCGTGTCAAAAACACGATCATTGCAGACAGATATCAAAACACAAGTACAACAAAACAAAGGATAAGCTAACCAAATTTTTAATAATACTGAGTATTTCAATTCAAACACAAAGATTAATACCACTCAAGTCTTTCATTTAGTTACATGCACCATCACAATATAAGACACTAACACACTACAAACTTGACTCTACTTCCGGAAGACTCGTGCATTGAATAGACCTCAAGATATCCACCTGTCATACATCTCCACGTTGTGAATCTACACAGCCTCCACACAAATGAATCATCAATCATGTATGACAGGGTTAGTCCCCCTGAGACTTTCCTGACTAGCTATGTTTCAAGCTGCAGTCATCCAGTTCAAACCTCCTTCGACTCTCACCACCTCGTAATAATCGTCTATTTGATTCATACTACTAGTAGAGTCGGGATATCAATCGTTCACTCGATCCTTAGACAATGCACTTCCTAACTAACCCAGACATGGGTGTCTTCTTTCCTGAAAACACTATGCCTAGGCCTTGACCAACTTCATCAATACTCTATCAATATCACATCATAACATAGATCTCTACTAATGCATTCATTCACTTTTCAATCTCAATCTCAAAAAATGAAAGAAATCCCTAAATCGTCAATACAATTAAATTTAAATTATCAATTAATCTATCTTATTAAATCCATGCATTGCATTACAAAAGAACCAAACAATCAAAACGAAAGTAAAAAAATTTTTTTTTTTTTAAGATTTAGCTTGAGCGAGAATCCCTCTAGCTTGAGCGAGAATCCCTCTCGCTTGAGCGAAATTGGTCTAGAGAGCATTGCTGCTCCAAGTTCATTTTCGCCTGGACGACCATACTCTCGCTTGGGCGAAAATACTTTCTCGCAAGGGAGAAACACCTCTCGCCTGGGCGAAATTGGACCCGAGAACACCTCTCAAGTTTCCAAGTGAGTTCGCCTGGGCGAGAATGCAGAAAGCAAAGATTTCACAGATGAATTACAAAAGTTCCTACTGATAACTAAATTGGACAAAGATCAACTTTCACATATATAATTCACATATACATTTCTCATATGACTAAATAGGACCTACCATGCATGCAAAAACGAAGTCAACATCAAAGTTTTAAATTAGAATTCAGGTCTGCAGAAGATCTTCACATATACACTAATGTTACTCTATCAAACCCTAAGCTATAATCACACCCAATTCAGACAAAATGTAGGACAACTTCCCTTACCTTAACTGCAATCTCTAACTGTCCTAAGAGCTTAAGATCCTTAGGAACTCGAATTTGCACCAAAGGACTTCTGATCAACGATTAGACTAACACACTAGGAAACTGGGCTCACAGAGGCGTCGTCTGATGGCTCATAGGCTACATGCAAGCTTAGTAACCAGAGAAAAAACGAAAACCTAAAACTGCCTATAAGGAAAGGAGGCAGAAAATGAACTTACTCTAACGGAGGTTCTGATCGGATAGACTTGCTCTGTTCTTGGCTACGAGTCCAATGGTGGGTTCCGCTCGAAAAAACTGATGAAAGACGGATGCAAAGGCTTAGAGAGAAGTCAGAGGAAAGGAATGAGTAGAGGTTTAGAAAAATTGTGGCTCAAGTGAAAATGAGACTTGACTACTTGTTTTCAGTCTAATAATAAAATAATAAGATACTCATTCTATTTTTTCTACTTCTACTCAAATGAGAATTTTCTAATTTGTTAAGAGAATGATACATTTATTAAAATATTAATTTTATGTCTACTTTCACTTCAGGAAAAAAAATATTTAGTAATCATAATAATTTTATTAAAAGAACATATTGAAATGTTAATTTTTAGTTTAGTTTTAGTTAAAAATATAGTTTAATAATTATAATATTCAATAACTATAGTAGTTTAATTTAATTTTTTAGATAAAAATAAATAAGTAAACTTATAAATAATTTAGTTCATTTACTGATCAAGTTTACTAGTTTAGTTTCATAGAATTATTTTATAGTTTAATTTGATTTTTTTTCTCAAACTAAATTAACAACAACTCATGTATAATAGATACATTAACATGTAAATTTATAAATTACCAATTAAGAAATCCTTATAAAAGTGGCGTTAATAGATACGAGTAAAATTGTCTCTGTCCGAAAATAAATCAGCAAAAGGAAAAAAATATAACAAATAAAATTAATCTTGGAAGAAAATATAAACCAATTGCTAAAGGAATAAAACATTTTAACACTGAAAAATAATTATTTATAATGAAATTTTATAATAAGGATTAAGTTATCACAAAATATGATAATTTTTGTGAAAAAGTTCTAATGTCTCTAAAGGAATTTGAATTATTTTAGTAGTAAAAATTTGTAATAACAATACTATAGTACTAAAAATTCTCTGGATGAAAAATAATTAATGACTACAAATAATTCTACTATATTCTCTAAAATATTAATTGGATAGTTTTTAAACAAAAGATAAAAATTAAAGTAAATGAAAATTCATATCAAAAGGATCATATATTTTTTTCTATTCAATGCTAAATAATAATGAAAAAAATTATAACTACATAATTTTTAAAATAAATTACTAAAATTTATTAAGAATGTTTTATTAATTTAAACAGAAATATGTATGAATATATGTACGAGTCACACAGATACATAGTCATTTATAACTAAGACTTTCAATTTTTAAAAATATTTTTTTTTTTTAATTTTTAAAGGTAGTGTTTTGATTTTTAAGATTCTACGTTAAATTCTTACTTTCTTCACATAAGTTTTCTTTGATAAAAATATATGATTGTTCAAACTTGATTTCAAAGACTTGAGTTCTTTGTCCACAATTTTTGAATTCTTTTTAATTTTTTTATAAGCTTCCAAAAGTTTGGAAGTAATGAAGAGAAGTTTATTATAGACTTAAATAACAAAGTATGATTTGTTACATGATGAATCAGATGATGTTGGCCTTGAGACAGATTTTTGGTTCTTGTCTTAGCTTCTTGCAATCATATCATACAATATTCTCTTATGTTCCTTTTGATCTTTTTTATGGAACTTCTTATTTCTTGAAGCCTCCATTCTTTTTCTACATTTTGTTGAAATTTTATTTAAGAAGTATAACTCATCTTCTTCATCATATTCATCTTCATTTAATGAATTTTTCAATAATTTTAGCAAATAAAGACTTATTTCATCTTCTTCATCTTCATTTAATGAATTTTTCAGTAGTTTTAGCAAATAAAGACTTATTTTGTTCTTGAGAGTTGAGATCTAGAAGTTCTTCTTTTGGACATCATGTTGCAAAACTACTTCATGAACATACAAGATAACAATGGTCACTCTGTCTAGGTTTTTAAATAGTTATAAAAATGTTTCTTGTGATATTGTGGTATAAGAAAACTTCTTATATATTGTGTTGACTTCCTTTAACCTCTCCCATTAAGGTTTTGACTTTAAGAAGTCAACACAAAGCCACATTCACAACATTATGCATCAACCTAAAGCACATGTGAGCTTATAAACACTTGAAAACTTAAAGAAGTAGGCAATGTGGGACTTGGTGAAATTTAGAACTCGTCTTTCACATATGCAGCTGTATTTTGCACTTATTGTCCCACATCATCTAGAATATTGAGTGATAGGTCCCCCCTCCCCAAGCCTATAAATAAAAGGCCTACCCCTTTTGTACTCACTTTGAAATTGAATGAGAATTTACTATGTTATTTTGCTTGTCTTTTTGTTCTTTGAAGTGAAAGCCTTTCTAGTTTCCTTTAAGAAACTTGAGGAACTAGCTGAGTTCTTTGGTCTTTCGCTGCCTTCGGATTGTGCTTCCATCATTTGGTATCTAAAGCTTTGGTTCAATAAGAGTTAAGTGTTTCATCTTATTTTATTAGGTGTTTTGTGAATTCTGTCTTGTATTCAGAATTGATTGGTTAAGTTTGATCGCTTGAATTGGTGCCCACCTTAAATGAGTAGAATATGATCCATGTATTAAAAGTCTTCCTGACATAGATTTTAGGAAAATGTGTGCCATTAGACGATACAAGTAAGGATAGTTAGTGAGGTGCTCGTGATTAAAAATGCTTTTGCTCGAGGGTATGTACCACATTTTGTACAAAATGAGAAATTTGAGTAACATACAAGGAACAAATTCGACATTCTTGATAAAAATTTTTGAAGCTGAGCATGAGAATTCAAAGAGTAAGTCTGAGAATTCTAAGACAAAGAGTGACCAGGTTAAGTGTGAGTTTTCTGAGGTTCAGCGTGAGAGGTCTAATGTGGTTTTAGTGAACTATTTTAAAAGTGATTTTGGGAACCATTAAATGGATTTTGTGCATTGGAGGTTTAGACCTAGGTTTTAGAAAAAATGAAGTTTCTCACATAATTGGTGGACAACCAGAAAGGCTTTCTTGTGCTTTCATGGCTCTTTAATCTAGTTTCTTAACTTTTGTATATTTTTTTCTTCCTCTTTTAACAGTGAGTAACTAAAAACTTTATTTTTTGTTAATGTTAGATGTATTTTGTGCTAAACTCTCTTGTATTTTATTGATGTATATAATCTTTTTTGTTCTTTAACATTAGCGTTTTACTTCTATGTTTCATGCTTGTTGTGGATACCATCCATAACTTTTTCTAAAACTTTGTTTGTGATTGGAAAGTACTTTGATTCTATTGACCTAAGGTAAAACACTTGATGAATTATGTTTCAAGGAATATGTTAAGATTTATTTGTCATCTTAAGCTTAAATCAAGTTGTTTTGTTGAGCTACACAAAGAATTGAGGCTAAGAAAATGAATTTAAGTTTTTTCCATCTAAAAAATTAGGGTTTTGGATAAATTTGATGTTAATATTCAAAGTTAAAGTATTTGATTGTGTATCACATTGGAAGAGAGAGGTGCTTAATTAAGTCTAACCTCGATATTTTTACTCCTTTTACATAAACTCAACTAGTTTACTTGCTTCTCACGTTTTAGTATATTAGTGACTCTTAAGAAATTCATAGTCATCTTTATAACAAAATTTCACTAGTTAATTTATCTAAATAGTAAGAAATTGTATATTTTGCTAATATTGCACAAATCTCTTGAAAAAATCAATACTTGAACTTTTTATTTTACTAATTATTCAATTTGGTACAGACTTGTTAAGGACGTAACAATGACAACCACACCTATAGTAAAAAGGACATTTTAATGGTGAGAGTAAGGGTAGAGAAAGAGAAATTTTCTTATCCCATTGTTTCTATCACAACTTTAACAAAATATGAACTCATCTGATGGTTCCTATGATATGATAGGATGAAATAATTAGTCTATCATGTTCCAATAAATTGTTTGATATAGTGAGATATGATTTCTTTATCCTATTGCCTATCCCACCATGTCAATATATGTGATTGTTAGATTAAAGACAATAGGATAGAATAGTTTATATCCCTCTTATTCTTTCACCACCTATTTTCATCATAAATACTATCATTGTTATCACATTTATCTCCATCATCTCTTGTCATTATTACTATTGTCACCATCACCACCACCTTCATAATTGTTATCTACATCACCATTGTTGTTGTGGCCTTCTCATCTCATATGTAAAACCACCACCACCATCTTCATTATTATCATAATAACCACCACTACATAGATAGTGTCTCCAACACCACTATCTTCTTTATTGTTGTCATTGTTATGATCATCATCTCATCTTCATCATTCATCATGACAACTATTACTGTATCATCACAATCACCATTAATGTCATTACTTTTTGTGGTCATAGTTATGGATACTACTGTTGTTGTAATAATAATTATTACCACTTTCACAATTATTATTATCGTCACTTTAATCATCCACTTACCATGATCATCATTGTATAATTATAGTTGTCATTATTCTCACATTGATATTACCATCTCTAATAAGGATACTTAATTTTAATTTTACATACAATAATTTAATTACTACCTAAAAAAATTTCTTGTCAATTGTTTCAAACAACTATCCCTTTATCTTTATTTCTATAAAGAAATTTTTTTATACAAATTTGTATAGTTGATTTAGCAAATTGTTTATCTCTTTCAATCTATTTTATTTTAGTTTATATTAAAAAGTATTTTTCAAAAAAATATATCATACATTCAAATATAAATATTATTTTAACTCATTCTTTCTAAAAGACTCCTGTTAAGCTTCAGTATAAATTTTGACATCTTAGTTAGGCTGACATCAAAAAGTTACCAATCATCTTTTATCACATAAAACAATACTATTAAGAACAAATAACAAGAAGTATGTGATCACACCAAACACATGCAAATAAGAAGAAACTCCCTACAAATGAGACAAAGGAAGTTAAAACATATTATGAAAAAACTCCGCCTAATACAGTTAGGTAGAGTAGAATATCAAATAAACTCAATCCTATTTTTCATACCTAAATTAGTTAATCTATCAACATAACTATTAAACTATCTAAAGACATGAGTTATTTTAAAATCCATAGTAACACAAATCTTCAAACACTCAAGCTATATATGTTTAAGAGTCTAAGAAATGAACCAAAAGCTTGACATAATAAAAAAAAGTCACACTCCAACCAAAATCTTTTAAAAACCTTCAATTGAGCATATTCAATAACAAAAATGATACTCATAGCAAGAAGAGCATGTTGAATACCAAAAAAGCTAAAAACTACCTATATATTTTTTACTGCTATTCCTAAAAATACCTCCACAAGGTGCAAGATCAAAATCAAGACTTGTTTAATTATACTTTAATTATACATCAATTTTGTTCACCTTAATATGATTATTATTTAATTTAAAAAAATCTTCAATAAATTAAATACAAGATTCTCGGCTCTATAAATAATCTCAGCACACTATACATAAAAAAAAAAAAAAAAAAAAAATTATTTTTTTTTTTTTTTT
>Ga0209700_108443_pt1 | contig 13185 bp, 4 predicted proteins | sample SiratroredBW_FD_187528 | JGI IMG/M metagenome (GOLD analysis project Ga0209700, IMG submission 187528) | Root nodule microbial communities of legume samples collected from California, USA - Siratro red BW (SPAdes) (version 2) | ecosystem: Host-associated > Plants > Roots > Nodule | place: USA... | reverse complement strand
AATAAATTTGTGATTTTATTGCATTATTTAGGATTTATGTTTAATTTTAAATAATTTAGAAGATATGTTTTAAATAATTTTAGTAATGTTTTTATATTAAAATCAATTTAATCCAATTCATTTTAATATTTTACCATCTTATTTCACAAGGGTTAATTAGTATTTTCAAAAATATATCAATTAAAAAAATAAAAACAAATCTTTAACATCTGTCAAATCTGTTCCCCAACTTTCATAATTCATCTCCTCAAATCCCTTCAAATCTTACCATCCATCCTTTAATCCAAAGAATCTTTTCATCCCCACACAATTCACTCAAATCTCTTCAAATCCATCTTCTCAAATCCACTCCCCCAACCAAACAAAGCCTACAAATCCATCTTCTCAAATCTACTCCCCCAATAACACAAAGCCTAAGGGTCAGTTTTGTTAAGTGAATTTGAGACGACAAAAAGTGAAGAACAATTGAAAGTGAGAAAAACGAAAAAAATTTGCACGAAGAACTAAAAGTTTCTTTCGTTAAAACTTTCTTTGCTAATATGCGAAGAAAGTTTGCTTTTTTCTTATATAATAATTATTTTAATAAATTATAATTAAATAAAATGCAAAAAGATATTTATTTTTATTTTAAAATATTAAATAATTAAAAAATATACATAATAATTAAATTTATAATAGATAAATTCAATAAAATTATAAAATAATAATAATTAAAATAAGATAATTATAAAAGTAAATTATTAATAATATTAATATTAAAAAATAATAATAATAAAATAAAATTATTAAATGATAATAAAAATAAAATAATAAAATTGTAATTATAATAATAATTAAAATAAATTTATAAAATAACAATGTTATTAATAATAATAACTTAATTTTTTATTTTAATTTTAATTTTATAATAGTTGACATTTTTTATAATTTCATCAACTAAAATAATAATTCATCAATCATACCCAAAAAAATTAACTATATTTAATTTAAAATTAATTTTAATTATAATTTTATTTATTAAAAAATTATTTTATGAATTATATCTATTATATCACTCACAAACTTTTATAAATTTTTTCTTCTTTTCTCATCATTTCATCCCTTCATCAAAATAACTAAACTTTTTTTTAAATCTACTCAAATCCAGTCCCTCAAATCTATTCTCTCAATCAAAGAAACTATAAGAACCATTAACAAATATCCTAGAAGCAACAATATTTGCATCACATCAAACTATCATTTACAATGCAAAGGGACAAAATTTGTTAAAGTTAAAATAAGTATAAATAGATTGTTAGAGTTTAAAAGTCCACAAATGGAGAGACATAGTAGTCTTTATCTACTATAATTGAAAACTAAAAATCACTTAAAAGTGAAAAATGTGTTACCAAAACACTTAAGTGATTATTTGACTTTATGTTAGCATTTTTATCAAGTGAAGTGATTATTTGACGTTGTTAGCATTTCCTCTGATTAAAGGATAAAATATCATCCAAATACTTTTTTTCTTCAATCAAATATTAGAAAGAAACAAATTTAGAAACCACCAGTACCTATAAGTTTCAATGACTGGATAAATATTATTTAGTAAATAAATATACTATAAAGCACTCATGATGCTAACTATTTAATCGACATAGTAAGTTAAAATTCACTTAAAAGATAGAACTTGTTAAAATAATTCATAATATGAAAAGTCCTCTCTCGCATATTTTTTTTTTTAAATTCCTCTTTCAAAGTTTGTGTAGATCTGTATTGATAATTGACGAGCTTAAGAATCTAATAAATTTGAATTCAAAATATAAATATTATTGTCTTAATTCAAAGTAGTGACTTAGTAAATTTAAATATTTCTTATCGTCTAGGATATCTTTTATTTATAGAGATTTCTTTTCTTCATAAAATTACTTTAAATACCGAAAAACTAATTAGAAAAGTAAGATATATAGGGTAAGAAGAACAAATTCTGATATATTCAGTTATTTCAATTGTTCCTCAAGCTTTCGAAATTCTAAAAACAGAATTATCGTTCCTCCTAATACACCTATCTTCTAATAGGTAACTCGTGATCGATGGACGCATCCTCTGAAGGTTTTATTACCTAACTCTCAAACTTTTGTTGTCAACACTTCACTTCTTTGAGATGTCCCTTTTACACTGATCAGCCATGACTGTCTCCCAGATCCAGAACAGTAAAATTATATTTTAAATTTAAAAAACATTTATTTATTTACAGAGTGAGTTTGATGAGCATTTAAAATATACATAATTGATAAAGCAGAAGTGGACAAAATAAAGGGTGGGTAGAGCCTGCGGTAGAGGGATGATATGAAGAGCATCTATTATCTCGTGTAAATGTTAACTTATCACCCACTTGCACACCAACTTGCATAAACCGACGACCATTCGGTGATTATTCAAACAAACCAACCCATGCTGCACCACATTTCTTTTCTCTTCTTTTCTTTCCTTCCCTTTTTTTTTTTTATATCCCTTTCCATCAAATTAAATAACAACCACTGTGTCTCAACCATACTCAAAAAAATATAATACTCTTTAAGCTCCAACTTGCACCCCTTTTCTCTTTCTTTAACCTAATTATAATATTGCCATGGACTTGCCTCTCAACTAGGCCTGTATTCATCTTTGAAACCCCCCAAAAAGTCACAGTACAGCCGAATCCAGCTAGATACCTCTCTACTGTTCATTCATTTTCCTCTCTTTCTTTATTTCTCTAAATCTAATTACCTTTCTCATTTTTAATACAGTTTCATCCCAGAAAGGTACAAAAGAAATCACTGGGTCAATTTATGGCACCATAAAATACACAACATACGTGATTATTTTATAGAGTTAAAAATTTAGCACTAAACTTGTGGGAAGCATTTATCTTGATACCCTTTTCCGCTTGGTAATTAAATTGTCATTAATGGAAAAAAATCATGTACACGTGACAAATGGATCCGTGCACAATTTCACCCAAACAAGTCAGAAAGTGAAAGCACGAACGGAACCCATGCTGCAAGTTGCATCGCCCCACAACTAGCCATCATCACATTCGCCTTAACTTCTGGGAAGGTCATGTCAAAAGCTCTGCATTTCATGTGGAAACTTGCAATTCACATCACATCCTCCTCCTAAGTTACACAACCACTACCTTCCAATATCATCAATTCTCAACACAACTCAACAACTGCATAGTCGGTGCAATTTATATAATAAGAACCCTAACCTTCTAACCCTCTAAAATTACCAAAATTGGAAATTGGGTGATGAGATTACAAACAAAATGTGTAAACTTTCATATTATTCATGCTGATTATAGATTATAAGCTATGGATAAATATTTCTACAATTGTATTCAGGACAAGGAAATTAGTACAGGGGGAACAAAGAATACACCAACATTACATAAATCCTTGTTTCATTGTTCGGTTTCTCTCGGCAAAGAGAAACGGTAAAATGATCATACAAGGTAAAATTAAGAGAAACTGGGTGTTTTTCTCAGGTGACAAGCTCACACAACGTTGTGATATTAATCAAAAAGTATAGAACAGCTACTTAATGGCTAAATTACAAAAGGAAAAGTGAAAAGCCGAAAAAAGTAAATGAAAAAAAGAAAGGAATACGAACAGTGTTTGAAGGGTGAGGTTTGAGGATCGAAGTCATCGTTGTTGATGATGCAGTTTGGTCGTTCGGGTGAGATTTTCGGCGAATTTGGCGAGGGATTGGAGGTTGCAGCGGACGATGGTATCGACGAAGACGCGCGTGTCGTCGGTGGTGTTGCCGGGAGGGACGTCCACGACGTAGGACTCCACCACGACGGTGCCCGCGGCGGAGCAGGGGTGGAGGGTGGTGACGGAGCGGTAGTTGGAGAGGCGGTGATCGCCGCCGACCATGCTGAAGCCAATGACGTGGCGCTCGTCGTCGAGGACGTCCAGGCGCTCGGTGCTGACGGCGGCCGGGAGGCCGGAGATCACGCGCACCTCGCGGAGCGTGCCCACGTCGCCGTCGCCCAGGATGACGTGGCAGCTCTTCACGAAATGCTTGTAGGCCTGCGGGTTGTCGAAGCGCCGCACCACGGACCACACGGTGGAGACGGGCGCCGCGATCTCCTGCACGACGGCGGAGCAGCACTGGTCCGGGGACACCGCGTGGATGTGGTGGCGAGCCACCGCTTCGGGGACGGCGACGGTGGTCGGAGAGAGAGAGGTATTGGGCATTTTTTTGAGGTTTGGTTTTTGTTTTGTTTTTTTAGAGAGAGAAGGGTTGTTGTTTTGAAGGGAAGAGAGGGAAGTTAAGTGAAGTTGGAGGGACCAAGGTACAAAAGAGGTTTCAGTTGCTTCTGCAGTTATTGGATTATTATTTATATGCATATAAAAACATTTATATTTTTAATTAAATAATTTTATTATTTATTAAATTAGAATAATTTTACTATTTAATTAGTATAATTTTTATCCAAAAACTAAAAACGTATTATTATATTAAAATAATATAATTTTAATAAAATGTATAATTTTGTAAAATAATTTTAAAATATATGTGTAATAATTATTTTTAGGTAGAGAAATAAAACTAGTGTATTTTATTAAAAACAATCTTTTTATCTATTCAAAGATAAAATTATCTAATTAAATAATGAAGTTAAACAAATTATCCTTTTATGTAAAAGTATAGGTGATGGGATGATTCCTAACTCAAAATTCATGTATAATTTTCATTTTTTGTAGTTTTTTATTTCTTAAAGTTATATTATTTTAATAGAAATGTGGATATATTATATTTGTGTATGTCAAGTTGCATGAACGAGATAACGTACTCAAGGGAAGATTCAATTCATTTATTTTTTTTTACTTTTTATTGAGTTTGATTTTGGTAAAATAATTTTTAATTATATTTGACTTCTGGATAATTTGAGAAAAAAAAAAGTAATAGGAGATGATAGAGATGGGATGAAGAGAGGATCGGCGGCTTGGATTGTCAAAGTATGAAAGGTTATTGGAGTGATGTGAGATCATATTTTTTTAACAAAAAAAAAAAAATCTCATTTTCAGTGTCTCAATTCTTCTATGTATTTTTAAACATAATTCTATTTTCTTACAAAATTTAAGGAAAGGAATGGAGTTTTAGTTCAAGACATGAAGAGTCTATAACCTTAAAAATTTTATAGTAATAATAATATGTATTTTCATGATTAGTAATTAACTAAAAAAAATTCAATTATTTTTCTTCTTTTCTCTCTTCTATGGGTGTCTTCGTCTAAGTTAAAACTAAAGATAACAATTATTATGTAGTGGAAATTGAACATAAATTTTATTTTATTTGATAAGAAAACAAATATAATATGTACTTGCTAAAACATTTAATCTAATTATAGATAAAATTGATAGATGAAATTTTGATAAAATTATTTCATTTGTGTTTGGCTTGATAGATGTTTTATATTTTTTTGTTTATTTCAATAAGCTACTCTGAAGATATTTAATAAAATTAGTTGAAAATACAGTTGAAAGTTGAAAGATTAAAAATCGAAAAACTAGATGAAAATGGAAAAAACTAGACAAATGTTTAATAGAACCAAGTGTAATTGTAAAAGAACAAATAAAGATATGATCAACCATTGAATGAGATCTTAATATTAAGTAATTACATATTTTAATAATTAAAGATTTTTATTTTCTAATATATTTTATTTTTTTAATATAAAATAAATTTCAAGTAATATTTGTAAAAAAATTATTCTTCATTGTATTTAAAATAGTTATCATTTATTAATAAAATATATAAGCATTTTATTAAAAATAAAAAAATAATTGAATAATTAAAATAATAATAAACAATTGCAACAGTAAATCAATAATAAAAAGGAGTATAATAGTAAAATAATAATTCAAAAATCCTAGTTGTTTAAGAAAACTACCTTGTCAAACAAAAATGAAATATTTTTTTCAAAATTTCATCTAGTAATTTCATCTATAGTCTAAATTAAATGTTTTACTAAACATAATTATATTAGCGTCTTAAATCAATCCTCCAAAAGAAATTTATATTTTATCATCTTACCCATTAAAAAAGTTAGTGTTCAAACTCTATTTATGACTACTGTTGGAATTATTATTTGCTGTTATGTTTTTTAATTATTGATTCAATGTTACACTTGTTTATTATTATTTTAATTATTCAATTATTTTTTTATTAAAAATGTAACTATTTTTACACAAATATTACTTGAAACCTAATTTATGTAAAAAAATAGATTCTAAAAGTTTAAAAATAAGTTTAAAAATATAAATTTATAATTATTGAAAATATATATTTAATATTAAGATTTGATTTTAATAATTAATTATATTTTCATTTATCATTTTATAATTTTGAGTTAGGTGATGAATTAGTTTTACCAAAGATAAAAAAAAAAAAACACTCTTTGAGATATTTTGATATCATCCAACACCAAGGAACTAATTGAGTAACTAGTTCTACTATTTTCTTAGGAAAAAAAATAAGAAAGAAATCGGAGTTGTGAGACCAATTTTTCTCTCAAATGTTTTAGAAAATAAAATGTTATTTTATTTTGGAGTAAACGCGTTTTTTTTTTTTTTTTTTTTTTTATTTCTGTGCATACAGAAAAAATAATTGATAAGTAATAAATGAAAATAATTGTATATACAGTAAATACAATCAATGTGTTGATTATTCCCATAAGAAACGTGAATGAGAATCCTAACTTTTAATTCTCTCATTCTTATAGAATTTAATTGAAATAAGCGTTTAATTTATGCATATTGAAAAATTGTCTATTTTGAAGCAATGACAAATGTGATTGGAAAAGAGGAAGAGTTATTTATTAGATTTAATTAAGCTTTAAATATTTTATAAATTTAAATATTTTTAATTAATTTTTTATTACAAAGATTTATTTTATTGAGTGTTTTAAATTTATTTATTTTTGTTTAATTTCATTGTTAATACATTATTTCTCTCTTCTTGTCTTCAATTCTCTATTTTCTTTCCAAATCGTCGATTTATTTTTTGAGATGAAATGAGCAAATTCATGACTGAATTTGAAGATACTGGAGAAGGAGTAAACGAATCAATCAATAAGTTTGACATAAAAAGATAAAAGTAATAGTAATATCATTCTATTGAAAAGAAGTATGAAATGATAAGGTACTTAAATAAAAAAAAATATTTTAATAAAAATTCAATTGAAAATATGTAAATTTTGAGATAATTAAAAGTTAATTAAACTTATTTTAAGAGATAAATTATTTATTCTTAAACATATTATGTTTTTTTGTTTAACTTTTTAAATGTAAAAATAAATTATACTATCAAACAATTAAGAATAATACTAGATATAAAAAAATTTAAAATAATTGTTATCAAAATCAATCATTTGTTATATACAATTTCATTTGAGAATTTTGACTGCTCAATTCTAGTGAGACTTTTGTTTCTAAACTATGTTTTATCTATTTATAACTTGAATTTAAAATATTACTTGAAGAAATTTAAAATTAAATTCAAATTCATTAAAATCAGCCTGAAACTTAATTGTTGAAAAACGTTATCAATAACTAGACGAAAAAATGTCTTCTTAATATTTTTAAAATATATATTCAAAATTTAAGCTTAAAATTGTTTAAAACATCAATTTTCTTTGTATATATTAATAAGTTCCTATTAAGAATTTAGTTTACTGCAGATTACTGATTTTAAAACAATTTTATTACATGTTTGGCGAGCTAAATAACTTAACTTTATATTTATGAAGTTAAATGTTATTTGATAAAAAAAGTTTTACGAAAAATATTCATTAATATGTAATATATATTTTTGAAACGGTATTATAGAGCGTTTAAACTTACAAGATCTTAGCCCAAATATATTTTTTCTTATTTTATCGGCATTATGATATTAGAATTATTTCTTTTGTCATTCATGTTTTTAAATAAAAATAATATGTTTGACACCTTTAAAAAAACATATACTTTGTAACTCATTTTAATAATATAATAGTACATATTAATCTTTTAAATAAAAAATATGATTAAAATATCAATACATTGAATGCCAGATGATTTTTTCTGCTGGTGAATATCAAAATATAATTCCCCAGAAAGCAATTGTCATATACATCTATTGACATTTTACAATGGGAATAAATTTAAATTTATTATCTAACTTTAAATGATAAATCATTTAAAATAATTTCAAATAGTTATAGTTATTTAAAATATATTTACTTAAATATAATTTAGAAATATGCAATTAAATATATACTTTTATGCCATTTTATACTTATCAATTAATAACCAGATTTACTAAATATTTTAATCTAATTAGTTAATTAAATTTTTTTCAAATTCTAGATTCCGAATTTAAAATTTTGAACTAACTTTCTGCTTGTTTTCGCAAACACGCTCTTAATTTGATCATTCAAGCAAATTATCATTCATTAATTGATAGAGTCTAAATATAGGTGGAGTTATTAACAAGGCTTTAAATACCATTTTGTTTTTTTTCCATCCACTCCCTCTAATTGGTATTAACAAACTACTTAAATAAATAAAGATTGTCGGTTGGATATGTGCCAATGCTATCAGTCAAATCTAAAGCAAACCAAGTTCACATGATTTGGGTTAATTAGCATAACTAGTCTGATATATATATATATATATATATATATTCTAACAAACAGAACAAAATAATTGTTTGTGTAATAAAACAAAGTGCACCATTGATGAAAGTTCTTCTAATTGTATCCTTCCTATTTTGCAGTAAATTTTACTATGAATTTAGTTTCTTCATGTCTGGGGTTGAGCGATTATTTATCCTTGTAATCATGTATTAATTAGTTATTATAATTTTAACTTCTTCGTATACTTTAGTGCTTAAGATTGAAGTAATGTATATCCTATTGATTATTCATTGACACCATAGCATGCATATCTCAATTAAATAGATTAAATAGATTGATTGTATATTTATGCATAGTATCTTATTACATTGTGAAGATGACATAATTCACTATCATTTTGTTCAATTTGGTTAACTATTTCACAACATCCACAAACTAGGAGAATCATATGAACACTCTGATTTAAGCATGAAAAAGGTGACAATACCTAACACAAAACAAGGATGATTCAATTACAATTTTACTCTTAAATGTTTTGATTAGGTTTACTAAAATCTTAATGAACACATATATTGAAATATTATATTAATGTATTTTTTATTGGTTATTTAGATATCATTTTAGTGTACTTTTTTATTTTATCGGTAATAAATATATAAATTGAAAATGTTTCAATTTTTCTACAAAAATTTTACAATTTGACAGGTCTTAAAATTAATATATAATGCTTAATTTGGCAAGTGAATAATGCTTAATTTGGCAAGTGAATAAGAGAATAATGAACAAGTGAGTAAATATTATTATTGAAAGAGTGAGATTGAAGTTAATTTCTCAGTTGTAAATGTGTTTTTTTATTAGTGTTTCCCATTAGGTTAGAATATATCTAATAATCAAAACACAATTATTACTTAAAGGGTAGCAGTCTAAACACTACATTTTAACTTTAACATGACTTATTTAACTTTTGTAACAAGATAATCAATGTCACATATAACAACCTCTCTTAATAAGAGTCTTATTGAAAATCTAAATTGTCACATTATGATATCAGTTAATATAGATATGTGTGATGAGCATTAGATCAAAGTTATCACTAATAATTAAGTATAATTCTTTCTTTCTGATTGGATAGCTTAATTGGTGAACTTTGGTATAACAAAATTATTAGTGTATCTATTTTATTCATTTGACAGTTATAGTTCCCAAAACATAAGTTACATAATATGCATCTATTTTCTCCATCTGAATAATTACAAAGGGCTCGTTATACTAGTCAACTTTTAAACAAAACATCAGCAATATAATAAAGAAGAAACCTGTCTACTTATCTTATAATAATATAAAATCTAATTAAATTAAGTGCAGTTTAATAAAATTAAATATAGTCTAATTAAATACAATACAATTATATCATTATATATTTATATAATAATAGTAATAATAATAATAATAGATTGAATGAAAAATATTTTATGATTTTTAAATTCATACTAAAAATATCTATAAATACATATCAATTTCACGTAAAATATTCACTCAATTCATTCACTTGTAATTTTTTAACACGTCGGAAAAATTCACCGTAGTTAGATCTCAGTTTATTGTTTTTGCCAAATTCAATAATCATCTCTTAGCATCATAACTTGACTTAGTAAGGATAGCATCTTCTTGTATCTCAGGAGATTACCCTATTCTATGATGATATATGTCTAGAAATTTTTGGTTTTCATGTAAAAAAAGGAAAGAATATTAAATAAGATTGAAAAAAACTAAAATAATAAAATAAAGTGCGAAAAAATGATTGACATTACGGAAAAGACAAATCCGAAATTTGATGAAGTCATGAAGGCAGAAATAAATGCCATGCAGCCGGGTTCATTTATTCAAATGAATTATGATCAACTTGCACATAGATAGGTCGTAAGCTATGAGATCATACCTTGTTTTTCAAACACAATAAGAGATTTAGAACAAAAGCAAAAAAATTCACTTATACCAAACATACTCAATTACAAAAGTCTTTGTATTCTAAGAGGAAAAAAAATTTAACTCTTTTGTTAATTTTCGAAAACATTAATATAGTTACAATTCTTAATAAGCAATGAAGAAACGGAGAGGTTATATATTCTAGGGCAACCGAAACTTTGGAGTCGACTGAATCAAATTTTTCTATTATAGTTTATATGTCAATGTTTAGTCCTCAACTTCACTAGTATTATCAGAAGTGTTATATCTAAATTATTGTTCAATTTAATATTCGATGTCTCTGTCGTATTTTATGTAGGAAAATGTTTTGTCTTATAACAGGTAAGTGTCACGTGTTTAAGTGTAAGTATAGTTTTATATTAAATAAAAACGAAAAAGTTACGTAAGAAAAAAAATATAATAAATTAATATCTTTAGATTTTAGGTCAAAAATAATGTCAATTTTTTTATAAATCTGACTTATATTTGATTTTTATTTATTTTTAAATATTTTTTTCTCAATATATTTGCCTGAGTAAGTAATATTACTGAATGGAAGAATATCTTAGGTTATGCTTGTGATAACCGCATAGAGCTTTGACGCGTTCCAATTTTCCACAAACAATTCTTATGAACGCAGCCTGGTTCATGTTCATGGTCTTGGAGAAGACCTTGTGGTGGCTTAAGGTATGCTTTTTCATATTTTTCGTTGTTCAAAGTGAAGACTTGACACAGAAAGTCTGAAACTGTGTGTGACCATGAAAGGAATGGGAGTGGCAAAGGCCAAATTCAGACTTTAGACCTAATATTTTGATGCACGTGACCTCAAATTCATACCAACACATGCATCTCTTCCCTCCATTCACTCCTAAACTTGCAACATTTTCTACCAACTTGCCTTCACAGTGCAATGGGACCATGCACGTGACATTTCTTCACTTTTCCACTTTTCTATCCCTAACACTATTAATTGCATTTTCTTTCCCTTTTTCAAGAATATATATCATCCACTTCCTTTCTCCTACTTGTTAAGGAATCAAAATAACTTATACCACAGACTATACTATCAAAATTTATATTATAACTAATGCAAACATGTTTATACTAATTAAGTTTATTGAACTTCATGTTTCTCACTGTCAGGTTTTCATTAGGGTTTCTCCTAAGAGTTTAATATTTTTAGGTTAAGATTATTTCAATGAATACTAGCTACTTTTATAGGACCAGCAAATGATATGATTGGGAGTTCTAAGTGTAGTTTTCCATCATATGAAATATGTATTATAGTTAAGATTATTATGAGGCAAACATCAATTTCTGGTTTCAGAAGTTATATATGTCCCAGTTGCATTCTCTTTTCTTTACTTTATAAACAACTTGCTTGCTTTTAATATGAATCGAGATGTGTTAAGCAACTCGTTGTTCATTTTATATGGTTTCTTTCATTTTCGAAGAAAAAGGAAGTTCATATTCTCTTATATCCTTTCCTTGTTTCTTCAACTTGACCATTCAAATTTAATAAGCATGATACCCGATAAGGTCCACTTGAGAAGAAGACTGATTCTACAGGTCCCCCACTCCAAATCCCAACTCATATATATATATATATATATATATATATATATATATATATATATATATATATATATATATATATATATATATCCAACTTGTGAATGATTCTTCTTGTCTAATTTTTATTTAATTTTTTGTGAGGTCAATTATCAGTTTTATACATTAACATCACGTAAAAAGTACATTTTTTAATACTTTCATTGTATTTGTCTCTTTTTTACATGACCCAAATTATAATGTTCTTTGTATTACTTATTTCTATATTAAAACACCCTAATTAAAAGAAAGTGATTGTATTAAGGTGCATTTAAAGGAGAGCGAACAGTATTAATGATAAATTAATCATTTTCTGTAATTTTAATGAATTAATAATTGAATTTTATAAATAGAAACACATATTTTTCTGAATTCCCCTTAGTGTTTAACTGTTGAGACGCGTGCTCCTGGTTTCTAAGATAAAAATTCATACACATACATGTTCCTTTCTAAAGTAAAAGTTATACTTCTCTTTATCTTCTTTTCCATTTATTATGAAATTGTGTCTTGGCCTCATCTCCTCTACATGGTGGATATATTCATAGTTCGTAGCCGCTTATCATAAATATTAACTAAATAATCATGTTCTAAATATTAATTAAACAATTCTTTTACAAAATTTAAAAGTCACATAAAACAAAATATAATATTAAATGATAATTACATATAATTTTATTTTATAATAACTATAAAATCTATTATTTTCATTAAATACTAAGAAAAAAATACCTTAAGAATTTTTAGTGAACTTGGTGAAAATCTAATAAATCAACAATAAGAAAAAAATAAAAAATAATGTAAAAAATTCTTCAAATAAAATTAAGATTAAATATAATAGTAAAAATAATATTTTTGATTTACTTAATAAAATAATTATATTTTAATAATGTAAAATGGAGATCGAACCAACAATATATATATATATATATATATATATATATATATATATATATATATATATA